>ERZ894236.51-NODE-51-length-179879-cov-23.5629_pt1 | contig 179879 bp, 154 predicted proteins | sample MGYA00380297_ERZ894236 | MGnify/ENA primary metagenome ERZ894236 (study PRJEB32331, sample SAMN06328420) | human gut metagenome | biome: human gut microbiome; feature: stool | host: Homo sapiens | collected 2014-08-04 ... | reverse complement strand
ACCCTTGATTTCATTGGGTTCCTTGCTAACTTGGTCTTATTATAACACGGTCACCTGCGCCGTTCTCTCCCAGCAACGCGTGTATCTCACCTTTTTTCAGCCTCAGCGTAATATCATCATTTGCCTTGAAACTGCCGAACTCCTTGGTGATATGTTCCATTTCAATCACATACTGCTCCACCTTAAAACCTCCTCCGCCGTATTTCAGCCGCTCCCCTCTTCCCCTCGGGAGACCTGACTGTACAATTACTTTTTATCTTCTCTGATCAATATTCTCAGCGCTTCCACAGCCACCTTGATCGCAGCGTCCGTATCGTGTACCACCGGATTGGACAGCCCCTGTTTCTCACGTTCCTGATTGGCCACCACCAGGAAATTGGAACCGCAGCGCACTCTCAGATAATTGGCCACAACAAACAGTGCGGCAGATTCCATCTCCGACGCCTTACAGCCAAGTCTGAGCCACGCCTCCCATTTGTTCATCAGCTCATAGCTGACCGGCTTGGTCTCCGGCTCATGCTGTCCGTAAAACGCGTCCTTGCACTCTACAACACCTGCGTGATACTGATATCCACAGTTCTCGGCTGCTTTTACGAGGGCATTTGCCACATGGAAGTCAGCAACTGCCGGATATTCAATGGGGGCGTACTCTTTGCTGGTGCCTTCCATACGGATAGCTCCTGTGGCAACTACAATGTCTCCGCCCTTCACATCTACATCCATTCCACCACATGTGCCCACACGGATAAATGTATCTGCTCCGCTCTTCACAAGTTCCTCCATTGCAATAGATGCTGACGGCCCGCCGATCCCTGTTGATGTGACACTTACTTTTTCTCCGTCCAGATAACCTGTATATGTCACATACTCTCTGCTGTCTGCCACCAATACGGGGTTATCAAAATATGCCGCGATTTTCTGGCATCTCTTGGGATCTCCCGGAAGAAGCACATATCTTCCCACGTCCCCTTTTCTTATATTCAAATGATACTGCACGCCCTCTTCTGCGTAATTCATACTTACTTCCTCCTTGTTTGTACCTGTATATTTTTTCTATACATGTATATTACCACTTGTATAACTTCCCGTCAATCAAATTACTATGCACAATATAAACAATATTTCTCTTTTATTTTTATGCACATATTACAACCTTCCCATGACAGCGCTTACATTTTTCCGTCAAATATTAGACATGTTTTCAAATTGACTAATATAATAAAAAGTTGTATACTTAACATATCTTATTTCGATAGTGACTTATTTCCGGACGGAGGATAATGATATGAATGAACCACTGGACAAAAATATCCCTAAAACAGGCATGTCCGAAGAAAAATCCAGAAAACTAAAGCATGTAAAGGTCTATGACCAGCTCTATGCACAGATTATAAATGGGGAATATCCCAAGGGTTCCCAGCTACCCAGCGAACCAGACTTGTCTAAAGAAATGGGCGTGAGCCGTATGACGCTCCGGCAGGCACTTGCCCTGCTCAGGGAAGACGGACTGATCCATAATGTACAGGGGAAGGGAAACTTTGTACAGGGAATAAAGAAATCTCCTGCCAAAAACTCAACCAATCTATGTAACCCTGTATTCCAATGCGGTCAGACCGTTACAGAGACTGAGACGGAGTACCGTCTGGAACCTCCCACGGACTTTATCAGTGATATGATCGGCCGGAAAACCCCTGTGGTGGCCATCACAGACCGCTGGTACAAAGATCAGGCAGGCAGCACATTTGCTTATTCCCTCAGTTTTATTCCCATTGAAACCGTTACACAGTTCAATATCGACTTTACAGATATGGACAGCCTGACCCGCTTTCTGAACCAAGATATTTACCGCCATGCGGTCTCCTCCACCCTGAATCTGAGGGGGTCTGACACAGGAAACTTCACAGCCCAGAAATACAGACTCTCCGAAAAAAACACATTCCTCATGATACAGGAAAATCTGTACAGTGATTCCGGCCTCACTTTAGCGGCCACAAAGCACTATATTCCTCTGGAATCCTGTAACCTGGTACTGACTTTCCAGAAATAAATTCCGAAATATTTGTATTAAAAAAGCCGTAAACAGTCGATCATAATCCTTAGATCAACTGTTTACGGCAGCCGGCAAGAAACATGCCATCCTATCATACGCTTATCTAACCGTCTTTTATCAGGAACCACTGCGGTTCTTATTCCAATACAAACTCCATGGTATCTTCCCGCATCTCGAACTGAATACCATTTTCAACGCTTACTTTCTGTATTTCCCTGTCACTTCTAATGTCAGTGATATTTATGAGCTGTACAAAGACATTTTTTCTCTGTCCCTGCAGTTCCAGTTTTATTTTTCCTCCTCTGCGCTTCACATTCAGTTTCAGAACCATCTCCCCGGAAGTATTATAGACTCTGCAGTCCTTTTCAAAAGTTTCGGGAATTTCATACAATTTAAATGTGATCCCATCCGCATATTCATAAACCGGTGTATCCGCCTTTGCCCCAACAGGGAGTATGCTTCCCGGACGGACAAACAGCGGCATATGGAAATAATCATACGCTTTGTTATACCACTTACCGCCTTCCAGGATTTCACCGTCCAGATAATTAGTCCACTGACCTTTCCCCGGCAGGTAAAATTCCGCCTCACCGCTTTCATTGAAAATAGGGGCTACCAGAAGATCACTTCCCAGCATATACTGCCTCTCCAAATGCAGACAGGTGGGACACTTGGGGAATTCCAGCATCATGGCTCTCATCAGAGGAACTCCCTCCTTTAAAACCTGAACACTCTTGCTGTACAGATAAGGCATCAGCCTGCATTTCAGATTGGTAAATTCTTTCAATACCCGGCAGGACTCCTCATCAAAATACCAGGGCGCCCGGTAACTCTGCTCCCCGTGAAGCCTGCTGTGCGTGGAGAGCATTCCAAACTGCACCCAGCGTTTATACAAGTCCGGAGTTGCGGTCTTACAGAATCCACTGATATCGTGGGCCCAATACCCATATCCTGACTGGCACAGTGACAGGCCGCCTCTCAGGCTTTCTGCCATGGAGATATACGAAGCCTCATTATCTCCGCCCCAGTTAAAGGGGAATTTCTGGGTTCCCGCTGTAGCTGACCTGGAAAATACGCATCCCTCCCCCTTCTTCTCCTGAATCAGTTCATACACCGCCTGATTATAGAGATATGGGTAATAATTATGCATCTTCGCAGGGTCCGAACCATCAAAATAGACCACATTCTTAGGGATCCGCTCTCCGAAATCCGTCTTAAGAGCATCTACACCCATATCCAGTATGGCACCCAGTTTATCCTGATACCAGCGTACCGCCTCAGGATTTGTAAAGTCCACAATTGCGATCCCTGACATCCAGTTATCAGACTGCCACACATCCCCGTCCTTTGTCTTTAGAAAATATCCTTTGTCTTTCCCTTCCTGAAACAGATAAGACTCCTGGCTTATATACGGATTGATCCAGACACAGACCTTTACGCCTCTCTCATGGATGGCATCCAGCAGATTCTTGGCATCCCCGTACCGTTTTGACCAGACAAAATCACAGCATTTATAATCATCCATCCAGCGGGCGTCAAAATGAAATACGGACAGAGGAATCTCATATTCTTTCATTTTATCAATAGTATCCAGTGTGATCTGCGCATCTGAGTCAGGCATCCAGCTTGTAGAGAGCCACAGACCATAGGTCCAGGCAGGGGGAATGGGTGTCCTTCCGGTGAGAGCAGTGTAATTTGACAGAACCTCTTTTGGTTCACTGCCCCCTATCACCATGTACTCCAGTTCTTCCTCCTGTACCGCGATCTCCACGTGGCGTACACTTACATTTGCCACCTCAAACCCCACCCTGGCAGGAGTGTTTACAAAGATACCGTAGCTTTTACTGGACAGATAAAAAGGAATATTCTTATATGCCTGATTTCCGTTGGAACCGCCGTCACGGTTCCAGCAGTCAACTGACTGTCCGTTTCTGATACAGGAAGTAAAACGCTCGCCCAGACCGTAAATATATTCCCCCACGTCAAGACTCAGCATTTCCCGGATATAATTTTCCTTTCGGCTGTCTCTCCCGTTTCTTCCGTTATAATCACACAGTTTATCCGCCTCATATTCTGCGTCTGTGACATAGGCCGTACCTTTTTCCCCGCATTTTGTCAGAAAACGCCCGTCATAATAGAAGGCGATCCCAAAATCTCCTGTTTTGCTCACCACTGCCTTCATCTTACCATTTGTTATAAGGATCTCCTGCTCTGTCTCACATACCTGGGTGTCAATATAGGAAACATCCAGGTCAAAAACAGGACCGCGCTCCTTTTTGCCTGTAAAATGGTATACTTTCACAGCCAGTATATCCTTTCTCGGGGCAGTGATGGTAAAATGGAGGACCGGCCCGGATATCGTATCTCTGAGCGAACGGATCTCAGTACAGGGTACCATGAAATGAACCTGTTTATCCTCTGCTCTCCACTCCCACAGGGAATGGGCCCTGTGAAGCTTATACCCGTTTCTCGACTCCCATAATCCGTCTGTAAACCGCATTGTCAATCTCCTTTCAAACTATGCATAGCTGCTGTAACATCCGCTTCTGCTGATATTTACATTGTAAGCTATCCTGTTTGATTTTCCATTACAAGTTTGCGATACTGCCATGACTAATTCGTCTTTTCCCGCTATCTGTCCGCGTTCTCCAAGATTCCCTCATTCATCACGCACAGCGCTTCCAGCGCACTTCTGAAATACGTCTGTCTGCCGTCTGCTCCCCTGAGCTGCCCCTGCCAGCTATTATGCTGTGTATACAGCACCTGAAGCAGATAAAAGCACACTGCATTCTTTCCAAAACCGCAGTCCTGCAGGGAATGATATTCCGGCAGCTCCGCAGACTTTTCCCCGCGGATTTCCAGATATGTTAAAATCCGGTTTATTTTCAGCAGCATATCCCCCAAATCATGAAATCTAAGTATTTCACAATAATTGGGATTCATGATCCACCCCTCCGGAGCATGATCTCTGATGTTTTCCACATGAATAAAAAAATCTCCGCCTCTCATTTCTCAATCCTCCTATGTACTATCGATTTTATATGTAATCGGTTCATTGATGGATTGAGTACATAATGGTGATTATGCTGTAAAATTTCATAACGATTCCGTAGGTCTGCACATTTTACTGCGCTGACCGTAAGAAAACGTCCGACAGTCAGGCAAAAGCCCCATCACCGCAGGCGATTCTGCATGGATGCCTGTTCTCCCTTCAGAAAGGCAGTATTACTGTTTGGAAAAAACATGAAAACCAGACCGGTGTGTGGAAAATAAAGGCCCCGGTCTTTTTTCCATGTTCTCTTATCCCTCAGGCGTCTAAAACCGGCAGAAAATGGGCCGGCAGATCAAAAATTTGTATTTCCGTATCAGATATGTTAGAATATCACTATGTAAAATTCATTGAGGATTCCAAATGCATGATGGCATAATCACCATTATGCAGTCATTTCACGTGGTAATAACAAGTTCCATCCTTTCAAGCTGTCTCAAATGCTCTTTTCCGCTCTCCATTGTATAGATACGCGTTGTGGAAATATTTGCATGTCCCAATAGATCCGCCAGTTTTACCAGATCCTTTTCCAGCATATAATAGGCCTTTGCAAACAGATGGCGCAGATTATGTGGAAATACCTTTTTCGGTTCCACCCCCGCACTTCCACATAAGGACTTCATATCTCTCCATATATTGTTCCGATCCAGGGGCCTGCCGCTTTTTGTGCGGAATACAGGGCCGCTCTCAATGCCTGTCTCCCTGCAGTAATTCCGGAGCGCACGACATAAGTCACGATGCAGAAATACAACGCGGTTTTTTCCCTTGCACGTTACAGCAGCCTGCCCGGTGCACAGGGCTTCTTTGGTGATATACTGCAGTTCCGATACACGGATCCCCGTGGCGCAGATAGACTGCAGTAAAAGAGAAAGTCTACGGTTCCCTTTTTGCTCTGCCGTTTTTACAAGACGTACATACTCCTCACGGGTCAGTTCTTTTTCCGGTTTTGAGAAAATTTCCCTCTGCATTTTCAGGGGTTTCACCTTCATCTGCGGCACACCTGTAAATTCCAGATATCCGTTCACAGCAGCCAGCATGGAATTGATACTGGCAGGCGCATGAGTTTCTCTCAGCGTTTCTTTCCACTTCAGCACTGCTTCTTTTTCTATTTTCTTTCCGTTCAGAAATATAAAAAAAGCACGCAGATCACGGATGTATTTCTCGATTGTCTTTTGACTGCGTTCCTGATACTGTAAATGTTTTTCATACTCTTTTAAGATTTTCTGGATATCTCTGTTCATTTTCCTGCTTCCTTTCTTCTGTTTTTACTTATTCTACCGCATTCAGAAGAAAGTTATGCTCCTTTTGTGCACAGGGTGTATCTTGACAGGAGGGCTTTGCTTGATTTTTATATCCATATATTGCCCCACCATGTGCATGGGCTTTGGATGCAATGCGGCAGGCGTTACCGGGTGCCGCATCATTGACTCTCCCAGGGAACGTCTGATCGCCATACTGACGAACAGCCTTGTTCCTTGTAATGGAAGGTTTCCGACGATTTTAGCTGTACTCACTATGTTTTTTGCTGCAGGAACCGGGCTTTTTACTTCCTTATCTCTTGCCCTTCTGCTGGCAGCCACCATACTACTGGGCATTTTTATGACATTTTTCTCATCCTGGCTTCTGTCCAAAACAGTATTGAAAGGGGTTCCTTCCTCTTTTACCTTGGAGCTTCCGCCTTACCGGCGCCCCCAGTTTTTCAGGGTACTGGTGCGTTCTGTTATGGACCGCACCCTTCACGTACTTTGGCGGGCACTGATCGCTGCGGCTCCTGCAGGGCTTATTATATGGGTACTTGCAAATGTTAATGTGGGCGGCACTTCCCTTCTGCTGCATTTTGCCGGATTTCTGGAACCTGCCGGACAGCTTATGGGACTGGATGGAATCATCCTGCTGGCTTTCATCCTCGGACTGCCGGCCAATGAGATTGTGGTGCCTATCATGATCATGGCTTATACAGCGCAGGGGACACTGACCGATTCCGGCAGTCTTGCAAGCCTGCATACGTTACTTGTCCAAAACGGCTGGACCTGTTTCACTGCTGTCTCTATGCTTTTATTTACTTTGATGCACTGGCCCTGTGCCACAACTCTTTTAACCATAAAAAAAGAAACCCACAGCTTGAAATGGACGTTTTTGGCATTTCTTATTCCAACGGTTTTAGGCTTTGTGTTCTGTTTTCTATTCAATTGTATGGTGCGGCTGTTCTTATGAACAGCCGTTTTCCCATCAGAGAACAGTATCTGCGCGTCAAACCAGTGCTTTTCATTAAAATAACCTCCACCTACAATACATCAAGGCAAAATATCCACATTATCCAATAAAAATCTAATAAAAACTTTACTTGCAATGGGAATGGTATTTTTATCCTGTGTAATTATCCCTATCTTTCTCTTCACAACAGGCTTTATGGGCAGTACAGCCACCTGGTGGCTGGACTTGCGCAAGATCAGTTCCGGAATCACACTCACCCCCAGCCCCTCCTCGATCATGGATAAAATGGAGTAATCATCATGGACGCGCAGCTTGATATCCGGCTCTATATGTTCGGCATGGAACGCTGTCATCGTCTCACTGAATGCCCCTTCCTCCAAAAGCAAAAACGGCTCTTTTGCCAGATCCTGCATAGTGACATAACTCTGTTTTCTAAGGGGATGCTCTGTGGGAAGCACGGCCATAAGCGTATCTTCCTTGATCAGATGGGTCTTTATCCCTGTAACGGCATCCGGATTGACAAATCCAAAATCAACCTCCCCGATACGTACCCACTCGGGAATTGTAGTATAGTCCCCCTGATGGAGTACGAATTGCACATTCGGATACTGAATCTGAAATTTTTTGATCAGCTTCGGAAGCCAATGAGCCGATACACTGGAAAATGTACCGATCTTAATCACACCGGACTCCAGCCCTTTGATTTCCTTAACCATCTCCTGCATGGCCTGGTACTGTGCCACTGTCCTCTGGATGAACGGATACAGCTTTTCCCCTTCTAGCGTCAGATGGACACCATAACGGGAACGATACAGAAGTTTTACGGACAATTCTTTTTCTAATGACGATATCATCTGACTCATGGCAGGCTGTGTATACCCCAGCAAATTGGCTGCCTTTGTAAAGCTTCCCAACTCAACTATCTTTTGAAGTGCTATATATCGCTGCATTCTCAAATAACCTTTCTGCATATTTATATAATATCTATTTATTTCCCTTATTCTAAAATCCAGTATATACTAAAATCAAACCAAAGACAAGGAGATGGAACGAATATGAAATGCTATGTTGTGGATGCTTTTACGGATACTGTTTTTAAAGGAAATCCTGCTGCCGTCTGCCTTTTAGACCAGTGGCTCCCAGATGACCTGATGCAGAATATTGCAGGGGAAAATAATCTGTCTGAAACAGCTTTTATAGTCAGAAGAGATATTATTTATGAACTGCGCTGGTTTACTCCGGGAGGTGAAATCGGTCTGTGCGGTCATGCCACGCTGGCTGCTGCCTATGTGCTGATGCGTTTTATAGTCAGAGATCTAAATCAGATATCCTTTCAGACAAAAAGCGGAGAATTGACTGTTAGAAAAAAAGGCCGGCAGTATGAACTGAATCTGCCCTCTTTTCCTTTAAGTCCGGTACCGGTCACAGAAGCAATGGCCGAAGCAATAGGATTTATGCCTGATGAGGCGTGGCTTGGGCGGGACCTGGTCTGTGTCATGGAACGGGAAGAATATGTTCGGAAAGCAGCGCCCAACATGGAATACATAAAACAACTGCCCGGACTGCTGCTTCACATCACTGCAGAGGGGAAAATGTTTGACTGTGTGACACGTTCCTTTGCACCAAAATTAAAGGTTAGCGAAGACCCTGTATGCGGTTCGGGGCACTGTCATGTAATACCTCTATGGGCAGAAAAACTGAAAAAACAAGATTTCCGTGCACTGCAGGCTTCCGAAAGAAGCGGAATTTTGTACTGCCGTTTTTCCGGGGACAGAGTTCTGATTGCCGGTGAAGCAGCACTTTACTCTATTGCCGATCTGTACGTGCAGGAAAGGCGGGATACAATATGAACAGCAAAAAAGCCGAGCTTCTGATGGTCAGCGTCTCTTTCGTGTGGGGTTCATCTTATCTGCTGATGAAAATAGGACTGGGGAGCATTGCCCCATTTAATCTGATCGCGCTGCGCTTTGGCATTGCCTTTCTTTTTATGACGCTGATCTTCTTTCCCAAATACCGCCTTGCCAAACGTTCAGACATGGTGAAAGGGATTCTGATGGGAATTCTTTTATTTCTAACCTTTTCCGGTATGGTTTATGGGGTCAACCGCACCACAGCCTCCACAGCAGGGTTTTTAGCCAGCACCACTGTTATCTTTATTCCCATTTTGGAGAGCCTTATCCGGAAGAAGCTCCCTCACAGACTGGTATTGTTCAGCATTGCCCTGGCCGGATCAGGGCTGTATCTTCTGACAGCCAAAAGCGGACTTTCCCTCACAGGCGGGTCCGTTTATTGTCTTGCAGGCGCGTTCTTTTACGCTGTTTACATTCTTCTTCTTGAAAGAACAGTAAAAACATCGGACACTCTTCTTCTGAGCATGATCCAGTTTGGAGTCATTGCCGCATGTGCTGTCATCTGTATGATGTTATTTGAAAAACCAGCACTTCCGTCATCTCCTGTACAGTGGGCAGCCGTTCTGTGTCTGGGGCTGTTCTGCAGCACCTATGGCTTTATCGCACAGTCCGTGGCTCAAAAATATACCACAGCGGAGAAGATCGGACTGATTTTTTCCCTGGAACCTGTATTTTCTGCTGTCCTATCCTTTCTTATCTTACATGAGATCTTGGACTGGACAGATTATCTTGGAGCCGGTTTCATACTTACGGGTGTGATCCTGTCAAAACTGCTGCCGGCACCCAAAATTGCAAATGCAGAAATCTGCAGGGAATCTCTGGGATGAATCCCTCTGCAAAAATCAATCCTTGACCGGACAGACAACAAAATTATACCGCACCCAAAGCACTCGGGTGCGGTATATACGTATCATGTGGGGGCAATCCCACGTTCCTTCTCTTTGTCCTTCTCCCTTTCTTCCTTGAAAAAAGCTTTCGTCTCTGCGATCACTACAGAACTCAGCCCCAGAAGTCCGATAAGATTTGGAAAAGCCATACAGGCATTGGTGATATCCGCCAGAAGCCAGATAGGTTTCAGGGATAAAAACGGAGCCACCGCGATACACGCAATATAAACCATTTTATAAGGAAGTATGTATTTCACGCTGTTGAACAGGTATACCAGACAGCGCTCCCCGTAATAACACCAGCCGATGATGGTGGTAAAGGAGAAGAAAATAAGACCGATGGTGACCATGTACATCCCGATATCCCCCGGAAGGCTGGCATTAAAGGCCGCGTTTGAAAGCAGGCCCCCGTCCAGCTCTGATGTCTCCAACAGACCGGAAGTGATCACCACAATACCTGTCATGGTACAGATAATGATCGTGGTAAAGAACACACTTGTCATGGAAATAAGTCCCTGGCGCACACAGGATTTCGTCTTTGCCGCCGCCACAACAATGGGGGAGCTTCCAAGACCTGCCTCATTGGTGTAAATGCCCCTTGCAAATCCTGTTCGCATGGCAGTCATCACAGAGATCATAATGGTTCCGCCGGCGCCGCCCAGTACAGCATGAGGTGTAAAAGCCGATTCAAAGATAACTGCAAAGGCCTGCGGAATCGCGGAGGCATTCACAAAAAGTACCGCGAATGACCCTATCACGTAAGCAGCCGCCATAACCGGAACCACCAGCTCCGCCACACGGGAGATTGATTTTAGTCCTCCCAGGACAACCGCAGCCACTGCTATAGTCACCACAACCCCTATAGCTGCAACTGGAAGATGGAAAGCCTCACTTGCGGACTCTGTGATGGCATTTACCTGAGGAAAGGTTCCACAGCCCAGAAGGGCTGTAATGATACCAAAAAAGGCAAACATCTTCGCAAGCCAGATCCATCTCTTTCCCATACCATTTTGGATATAATACATAGGGCCGCCGGCTATCTGGCCGTTTTCATCAACTGTGCGGTATTTTACCGCCAGAAGACCTTCGGCGTATTTTGTAGCCATCCCCACAAAGGCGGAGACCCACATCCAGAAAAGCGCACCCGGGCCGCCCACCCGCAGCGCAGTGGCAACACCCACAATACTGCCGGTTCCAATGGTGGCCGCCAACGCAGTACAGAGGGAGCCAAATGCGGAGACATCTCCTTCGCCCTCCTCTTTTTCAAAAATATACCGCAGCGCTCTCGGAAGATGCACAACCTGCAGACATTTCAGTCTTAACGTAAAATATAAACCTGTCCCGATCAATAAAATCATAGTAGGCGGTCCCCAGACGACTGCCTGTACTTTTTCCAGCAAATGCAGAATACTATCCATAAATCTACCTCCAATCGTATATCCAGTGATAAAAAGAGCGCGGCAAAGGTACGAAAACCGACATCTGTCTTTAACCTATTGCCGCGCTGTAAATACTTTATGTAATATAAGTGATAGTATCAGAACAAGGTTGTAACATCTGTATTTTCCATATTATAACTTAACGATACATTTTTGCATGTACTGAATCCATTATACGTATTAATAGCAGAATACACAACGTTATTTTCTTTGCATGCTGTCTCAAGGCCCTTCTGTGCAATCTCAAGACCGTATTTTAAAGTTGCATTGGTCAGGGCAATGGTGGAGGTCCTTGGTACCGCACCCGGCATATTTCCCACACAATAGTGCACAACACCGTCTACAACAAAAGTCGGATCATCGTGATAAGTCACTTTTGTCGTCTCACAGCATCCGCCCTGGTCCACGGCAACGTCCACGATCACACTTCCCGGTCTCATTTTCTTCAGATATGCTTTCTTCATGATCTTAGGGGCTGCCTTTCCCGGGATCAGCACAGAACCGATGACCAGGTCCGCATTAGCCACTGCATTCTCAATGGCAGCGTCTGTGCTGTACAGTGTCTGGATCCTGGCGCCGAAAATGTCATCCAGATACGCAAGCCGACTCAGGCTGATATCTGTGATTGTCACATTCGCTCCCATTCCCACAGCAATTTTACAGGCATTGGTACCAACGTTGCCGCCTCCCAAAATGACAACATTGGCCTTTGGCGTGCCAGGTACGCCGGAGAGCAAAACTCCGGAACCGCCGAAAGGTTTCTCCAGATATTTTGCGCCTTCCTGAATACTCAGGCGTCCTGCTATCTGGCTCATAGGTGCAAGCAGTGGCAGACTGCCGTTTCTCTCGATCAGGGTTTCATATGCAACACCCTTTACTTTTGATGCCAGCAGAGCATCCGTAAGGGGGCGGTCAGCAGCAAGATGCAGGTATGTGTAAAGGATCAGCCCCTCGTGGAAATATTTGTACTCCTCTTCCAGCGGCTCTTTTACTTTTATCATCATTTCTGATCTATCCCAGACTTCTTTTGCAGAGTCAAGGATCACGGCCCCTGCTTTTTCATACTCATCTGTGGTAAAACCAGAGCCAATACCCGCGTCTTTTTCAATATAAACTTCATGGCCGGCATTGACATAGGAGACAACATTATCCGGGGTTAAACCCACACGATACTCATTGTTTTTGATTTCCTTCACGCATCCTACTCTCATAATCATATCCTCCTGATATTTTTTGTTCCGCTTATTATGGAAACATCCCAGACCGCGGAATAACTGGGTGATTTATTTATTTCAAAACCGTCTGGTTATGAAATTCCAAAGAGATACACTTATGAAATACTATGATGTAATTACTGAAATAAGTAACCGTGCTGCCGATGCATTTATGAATAATATTTTCCATTATTAAAATAAAAAGATTTATTTTCTTCATTTCTTCTATGGCTTTACTTTAACACACATCAAGTATTTGTGCAATAAGACAGATTTACAAAAAATAATACATGTTTTTTGGTTAAATTGTCCATTCTAATTTTTATAATATATGTTACAATTTTAACATACACAAAGGAAGCCCGTAATTTTCGGAAAAATCTGATTATTTAACAAAATCCCTTGAGAAAGGGATGTAATTGGGGGAATTGCATGAATGAAATAAAAGAATTACTCAAAAGTACCAAGCTTACAAAGACAGGCAAGGTTATTGCAGAATTTATCATAGATAACGTAGAGGAGGCCTGTTTTATGACCTCCACTGATATTGCCATGAAGCTTAATGTCAGTGAATCTTCTGTCATCCGCTTTTCCAGGGCACTGGGGTTTTCCGGTTTCATGGATTTTCAACGGAATCTGCGGAACAGCTACAAAGACAAGGTCTACAGCATGTCCAGCAATATCACCGTTCCCTATGAGCGGCTGAAAATGAGTATGGAGCGTGGGGAGGCCAATTTTATGGAGGAATTCCTGGTAAACACAGAGGCTAACATTTCCTCTGTGTTGAAAAACAACTCCAGAGAAACCTTTGACAGAGCTGCTGATCTGATCATCAAAAGCCGGAAAAAATTCGTCATTGCTTCAAGAGCCAACTCCGGTGTGGGGGCCTATACTTATTTTCTCTTAAAGCACATGCTGCCGGATGTATATCCTACCAATGATTCCAATGCCAATGTCATTGACCATTTAAGTGACATCGGAAAAGAGGACTGTGTCATTGTCTACAGCTTTCCCAGATATTCCAAACTGGACAAAATGGCTGTCCAGATGGCAGAGGATGCCGGCGCAGGCATTGTGGTCATCACGGACAAGCAAAGCGCGCTGCTGGCTCAATACGCAGATATTGTCTTCACTGTAGGCCTCAACAGCAGTACCTTTTTTAACTCTTATGTGGGTGTGGAATTCCTTACGGAGATGTTGTGTGCTGACATCAACAACAAAATCGGATGTTCCAATGAGGATAAGCTTAAGAATATTGATAAATACATCAATGAACTTCAAGTGTATTAAAAGTTTGCTTGTTCTGCTGTCTACCCAAGAAAAAGACCCAACAAAAAAGTGGGAATACCATTTCCGGTATTTTCCCACTTTTTATTTATAATACTTTTATGAAATCCTGCTGCCTCTTAAAATCTCCGTCAGTTTCTGATAGAGCAGATCCTGGTCAATGGGTTTTGCCAGGTGTCCGTTCATGCCTGCCCTGGCCGCCCGCACTACATCCTCACGGAAAGCGTCTGCAGTCATGGCAATAATGGGAATGGTTCCTGCCCTTGGATGTGAAGATTTCCGTATCAGCTCCGTGGCCTCATATCCGTCCATCACCGGCATCTGCACATCCATAAGGATCAGATCATAGCGGTCTCCGTTCTTCATAAACTTATCCACCGCCTCTTTTCCGTCCTCCGCATAATCCACCGTGATATTGGTCATTTTCAGCAGCTCCATGGCAATTTCCCTGTTGATCTCATTGTCCTCCACTACCAGGACACAGTTTCCCTTCAGATTTGGTCTGTGTATGTCAGAATTTTCTCCCGGTATTATAACCGCCTTCTCAATCCCGGTGACGGACAACAGGGTATTATAAAGCGTGGAGGCAAAAATAGGCTTTGCAAGAAAGGCATTTGCCCCCGCCTCCCGTGCTCTGGATTCAATGGCACTCCAGTCATAGGCAGTGATAATAATGATCAGCGTATCCGGTCCTACCAGGTCACGTATACGGCGAGTCGCCTGTATGCCGTCCATATCCGGCATTTTCCAGTCAATAAGGCAGACATCGTAGTCTTCCCCTACCTCATGCGCTTTCCTTACCTTCTCAACACATTGCTCTCCCGTCATCACCCAGTCAGCTCGGATGCCCATTTTTTCAAGAAGAAGGGACGCGTGGATACAGCTGTCACGGTCGTCATCGGAAATAAGCACCTTCAGGGATTCCAAAACAGGCTGTTTCTGCACCTGTGGGGCACCGTCTGACACAGGCAGGTCAAAATCCAGCTCCACAATAAACGTACTCCCTTTTTCCAGTTCACTTTTGACTGAGATGATACCGCCCATCAGAGTCACCAGATTCTTAGTGATGGGCATTCCCAGTCCTGTTCCGCCAAATTTTCTTCCCACAGCCGCACTTTCCTGTTCAAAGGGATTAAATATGCGCTCCATAAACTCCTCACTCATACCGATCCCCGTATCACTCACTGTAAAACGAAGGCGGACCCTTCTGTCCGTGCGCTGGAGCTGACGGATCTCCAGAAGAACACTCCCGTTCTCCGGCGTAAATTTCAGGGCATTGGATAGGAGATTCAGAAGCACCTGATTCAGCCTCATGGAATCTCCTATGAGCAGAGTATCGGTAACGCCGGAAAGCGGCACTGTAAAATTAAGTCCTTTTGCCACAGCCTGAGGATAAATAATAGAGGTGACAGACTCGATCACCTTTTCCAGGTTAAACTCCTCATGGGCAATCTTCATTTTTCCCTCGTCTATCTTTGACATATCCAGCACATCATTGATCAGCGTCATCAGATGCTTTGAAGAATACCCTATCTTTTCCAGGCAATCCGCCACCCTTTTTCTGTCATCAATATAAGCTGCCGCAATGGTTGTCATACCGATAATGGCATTCATAGGCGTACGGATCTCATGGCTCATCCTGGAAAGGAAATCCGCCTTTGCTCGATTGGCATGTTCCGCCACCGACAGAGCGTCTTTCAAGGCTTCGGTCTGCTCTGTCAGCCGCTTCTGCATCTTCCGCAGTTCTGTCACGTCTGTTATATCTATAAAAATAGCAAGATAAACAGGACAGCCATTCTGCCGGTCCACACAGGTTGCGTTGATCTGCAGCCACAGCGTCTTGCCGAACCGGCTCTTTACGCGCATGACAAAATGAACCGGTTCACCGGCCAGCAGATGTTCCTTCTGCTCCAGGATATTCTCCATATTATCCTGAATATTTTGCTGATGCAGGGAGTTCTGCCCGCTGACGTTGGCCCCAAAATACTCCATGAAACGTGTATTTCCCTCCAACAGCGTCAATTCCAGATTCCGTTCGATCCGGTACTTGGCCACAAATCCAGGAAGACTCTCGTAGGTCACAGACTGCTCCCTCTCCATGCGCACCAGATCATCTACATTGGTGAGCACAGAATAGGCCACCTGACAGCCATCAATATATTCATCTGAAAATTGAGTGGAGAACTGAACCCAGATGTGATCACCATTCTTTTTCCGTATGCGCGAAAGCAGTTGATACCCGCTTTTATGTTCCTCAATAGCCTTTAAAACAGCTTCCGTAAGTTCTTCCCAATCTGCCGGATCATTCTCGTAGTAAAGGTCCGGACGGTTATGGTAAATCTTCTCGTACTCCTCCTTTGGCCAGCCTATCAGCTTATAATAAAATTCATTTGCCCAGATCAGTGTAAAATGTTCATCCAGCAGATGTTTGCTCACACTGACTCCCAGCAAACGCATCAGTGTCTGATATTCATAGTCTAACGATACTGTCTGCTTACTGCTGCCCACCGCCGAACCTTCAGTTTCCTGTCTCATCATTTTGTGGAACCTCCCAACAGCCAGGAATAACCCTGTTCATAATTATCTCTTTCGATTATAACATATGGTCTGCAAATCCTCAACCGGCTTATTCTATATATTTTTTCACCTCCGTCCATCCAGTTTCCGCTTACTCTGTGAACAATAACATCAAGCAGTCTCACTCTCTCCATGAAAATCCCAACAGTCCTTAAAGTTCCGCGGGATCATAAATTCTGAATGTGATCTTTTTTTGAACTATAAAAAGACGCAGTCATAGAGTTCACCTCCTAGACTGCGCCTTACAAGCACATTGATATCTTAAACGTTCATTTTTCAAGACAGCACGAACCTATCTCATCCGCTCAAAATCCGCTCTGCCATCCCGGCTGCCTTATCCACAGATCCGCCAAATACAACAGACGCTGTGTATGCCGGTGCCTACATTGCTTCAATGGTATTGAGAAGATCTTCCCCAACACCTCTCTCCAAAAGGATTTTCCGCATTTTTTCCAGTACCGCTGCATCCTTTTGGGGTTTTTCATATTTATCAAGAAGACGGTCCATCTGTTTTTTAATATTTTCTTCATACTGGCCTTTGGGATCCATGGACGCGCCGCGGACTGCCAGACTTGGAATAAGCGGCTCACTATGGCAGTGGTCCAGTGTATGTTCTGACAACAGATATCCGGCTTCATGCCCCAGTTCATCAATCAGTTCCTCAGGAATAGATTCCTCATCCACCTCAATATCCATCAGATAACGGTTTACATATTCCATCACCTCAAAGTCCATCATGACTTTCTCAAAAGACACACAGGTATAGCTGTCCAGGATCCCGGCGCCATGAACGATCAGATTCACTCCGCTCTGACGACAGGCCAGGTAGGTCATCATAGATTCATATCCCGCCTGTGCGTTCACAACTTTAGCATCAGACAGCGCGCCGCCTGCACGGCTTGGCAGCTCATAATATTTTGCAAGCTGTGCACAGTAGTTGTAGCATAAGGCTCCCTCGGGAGAACCGATGGCAATGCTTCCGTTGCGGGGATCCGCAGTGGTACTCTGGGAACCGTAAATGACAGGTGCACCAGGTGCTGCCATCTGGGCCAGTGCTACTGTGGAGAGCACCTCCGCGTTCTGCAGTGCGATGGTCCCGGCAAGCGTAATAGGGGAAGATGTTCCTGCCATAGCTGCTGAGGCGATCACTACAGGCTGACGGTATTTGACAAAGGTCAGCAGTGTTTCTGTCATTTTTTTATCCAGCTGCAATGGAGTATTCACATTGATGATAGTGAGAAGACGAGGATACTTTTCAAATTCATCTCTGGAACCCGCATCCGCGATCCCCATCTGCATAAGGGCTTCCATTTCATCATAAGAGCCGGTACCTGTCATCAAAGTTTTGTTGGAATGTGTATAGGCCATATAATGCATCAGGAGCGCAGTGCTGTCAATGGGCGTATCACTTGGAAATACAATGATACCGCCGTTTATCTTATAGTTGGGATTCATCTCATAAATCTTGGTGAGCTTCACATAATCTTCCATTGTCGCATTGCGCTTTTTGCCGTTTTCATCGCAGACCTGGGGACTTCCTGAGGAAGTGGCGGTTTCGCAGTGGCATCCGCCCAGCATGACATTGTATTTTTCATCAGCAGCGAAAAGGTCAATGACTGCGGGGGCTTTGTGGATCCAGTACATAATCTCATCCTCTGTGAAATATGCCACATCCCCATCCATGCGGATATTGTGCTCCTTCAATATTTTCACAGCATCGGGATGGTGGAATTTTACTCCTGTGCGCTCCAGGATCCTCATTGTGGCTTCGTGAATTTTCTGTACATTACTCTTCATATACAGCATCCTCCTTAAAATGTGATCCAAAGGTAATCTTGATTACCTTTGGGGTATAAATAATTGCTGACTGCATAGGCAAATCAGCATATTATTCCGTATCTCTCCTATCTCTATCCTGTATCTATTCTACATCCAAAATCGTTTCCGGCTTTACAAATTTTTTAAATAATTCTAATATCAGCTGATAACATTCTTCCGCCGCTGCTTCCAGGTGGTCTGACTTCCCAGGTTCATAGGGATATTCTACAAACATTCCCTTAAATACTGCCGTGGCAAGCCTGCTTAAAAGATCAGCATCATCCATCGTTAAAGCGCCTGCGTTGGCAGCACGTCTGAGGCGGATATATTCTCTCTCCCGAAGATTGTTACTGAAGATGATACTGGCTCCGAAACCGTCAAATTCCTTTACTTCCTCCGGAAAAAGCTGATAATATTCATACACATAATCCTCCAGCTGCTCCTGTCGGCTGCCAAAAAACATCATCTCATAATAAGGTTTTTTAGAAAATGCTTCACGAATAAAAAAACGCCACAAGATCAAATCCATTTGGACAGATGAAATGTCTTTTCTTCTGGTCACTTCTCTGAATTTTGTGATATATGGCTCTAAGAACTTAACGGAAGCCAGCATGACCAGGTGATCCAGATTCTGAAAATGTTTATATAAAACCGCACTTGTACATCCCGCTGCCTCTGCGATTCTGCGTATCTTTATTCCTTCCGGTCCTTCTGTCTCGAGAATATGGCTGGTGATCTGTATATACTCCCGTTTTCGATTTGTATTTATGTTCATTGTCGCTCTCCAAAGGTAATCTTGATTACTTATTTACTATATAACAAAATCCCCTCCATGTCAATACATCATAACTATAATATTCCGGCACTGCGGCATTTACATTATTTTTCACGACTGTTGTTCACTGCCCTGTAAAAAAACAGCTCTGCGGGCGGCAACCGGCAACCATTTATGGCATCACCTTGACAATCCCCTTCTCCTATTACATAATATCCTATAAACGTACCCTTAAACTACATAAAGGAGGCACAAAATGAAAAAGTGCATGGATGCCGATAATCTCCACCGTCGTTTAAAAAAAATCATTGGACAGGTTCAGGCAATCGACCGGATGGTGGACGAGGATGTTCCCTGTGAGGATGTCCTCGCTCAGATCAACGCCGCAAAATCAGCGCTTCACAAAGTCGGTCAGGTTGTTCTGGAAGGCCACATCAACCACTGTGTCAGAGATGGCATCGAACACGGTGATGCGGATCAGACTATCGCAAGTTTTACAAAAGCAGTGGAGCGTTTTGCCAATATGACCTGAATCTGTTTTTACCCATCCAACAGGCAGGACCCCTCTTGGAAACCAGTCAAAAAATGGCTGGTTTCTTTTTTTCGTCTTGACACCCCATACCCCTATAGGTATACTATACATATACCCCCATGGGTATATCGAAGGGAGGAGACGTATGAAAACTTTAGAATCTTTATTAGAATGGGGCGGAATAAAACGGGACGTTATATTGCTTGTCATCTCCGGTATGGCTCTGCTGGCAAGTATTTTTCATTTCGATCCGTTTCCCTTTCCCTCAGCCTGGATCGCCATACTTCTGTGCGGTGTACCAATCATTCTGGAAGCCGTTATAGGCCTTATCACAGCTTTTGACATCAAGGCAGATGTACTGGTATCCATTGCACTGGCAGCTTCTATCATAATCGGTGAGGATTTTGCCGCAGGAGAGGTTGCCTTTATCATGCAGCTCGGCGCTCTGCTGGAGGATTTGACGGTTGCAAGGGCACGGGCAGGTATTGAAAAACTAGTTCACCTAACTCCGCGCACAGCACGGAGGCTCACAGAGGCCAAAGAGGAAGTCATCCCCGCCCGGCAGGTACAAAAAGGCGATATACTCCGCGTCCTGCCAGGGGAAACAATACCAGTGGATGGTGTGATCCAATCCGGCCAGACCTCCGTTGACCAGTCCGTCATGACAGGGGAATCCCTTCCCGTAGACAAAGGTATGGGAGATCAGGTCTCCAGCGGAACAGTGAACCAGTTTGGCTCTTTTGATATGAAAGCAGCCAGAGTCGGGGAGGATAGCTCCATTCAGCGGATGATACGCCTGGTTCAGTCGGCAGATGCCAAAAAAGCAAAAATAGTGGGCATTGCGGACCGCTGGGCGACCTGGATCGTGGTCATAGCGCTGACCGCGGCGGTCCTCACCTGGCTGTTCACCGGAGAGCCGATCCGTGCTGTCACCATTTTAGTAGTCTTCTGTCCCTGTGCCCTTGTTTTGGCAACTCCCACAGCTATTATGGCCGCCATTGGAAATGCCACCAGACATGGCTTTCTTGTCAGAGAGGGAGATGCTCTGGAACGCCTTGCAAGTGTTTCCCATATTACCTTTGACAAGACAGGGACTCTCACTTACGGAAAACCAAGGGTCGCCGCTGTCAAAAGCTTCCTGCAGGATATCTCTGATGAGGAGTTATACCACTGTGCCGCATGTGCGGAGTTATATTCTGAGCATCCCCTGGGAAAAGCCGTTGTACAGTGTTATAAAGAGAAGACAGAAAAAGAGCCGAAGCAGCCGGAACAATTTCGTATGATCCCGGGCCGGGGCGTACAGGCTGTGGCAGACGGAAAAGAGATTCTCGGAGGAAATCAAGCGCTTCTCGCTGAAGGATATATCTCTATCCCCGAATCTGCGGCTAATGAGGCTGAAAAATATCTGAATACCGGTTGCACCATTCTTTATTTTGCTGTGGATCAGGTTTTTTCCGGCTTTATCGCTTTGGCGGATACCCTCCGCGCGGATGCCTGCCAAGCTATAGAAAAGCTTAAAACATCCGGCATCACACCCGTCCTACTGACCGGTGACAATAAAAACGCGGCACACCATATTGCGGAGCAGCTCTCTATAGAAGAAGTGTATGCCGGATGTCTTCCTGAGGATAAATTAAAACGGATCCGTACTTACCAGGACAGTCAAAACCAGGTATGCATGATAGGTGACGGCATCAATGACGCGCCCGCTCTGAAAATATCAAACGTTGGGATCGCCATGGGTAAAATCGGCAGTGACATTGCCGTGGATGCTGCTGATATTACACTGATCAATGATGATATCCGGGAACTTCCCCACCTGCTGCAGTTGGCAAAACACATGATGCTTATCATCAAATGCAACCTTACATTTTCCATGGTTTTGAATTTTGCCGCCGTAATTCTGGCCGCCGCAGGAATTTTAAATCCCGTTGTGGGGGCTCTCGTTCACAATGCCGGGTCCGTGATCGTGATCATCAATTCTGCATTTTTGCTAACATGGAAAAAGCATGATTGACAACGCTAAATATTATATTTTCGCAACCACTCTGCAGGGAAGGCCTGTCATCCCGGCATAATTCATGGGATAGGTACAGGCAGTAAACTCCCGGGTACCCACGAGCAGTCTTGAAAGGCCGCACAGATTTTCCACTACGAACACGCCTCTGTCCGCACAATACTGGTCTTTGGGGGTGTGCTCTTTCCCCCGCCTGATCCCTGCAAAGTCCACTCCTATCATGGAAATCTTTTTCTCCAGAAGTGCATCGATCAATGCATGGGATAGCTGGGGATGTTCCGTAAAATAGATTTTTCCTCCATACCCCTGCTCCTCAATAAAGCCTGTATAAAAGGCAGTGAACATCCCTTCTTCTATCCTGTCCAGATCAACATCCGAGATATCAATATCACGCCCTTTTACATGGCTGACATCAAAAATGATCCCTCTGCGCTCTGTATATTCCAGAGGAAATTCCTTGTTCATCACATCAAAATGTGTTCCCAGATGTCCCGTCAGAGATTTTTTCTCATTGCCCTGGGCATCTGAAACCATTTTGGGTGTGATCTTTAATGTGATATCAATCAGCATCTTCTCTCCCTCCCAACTGTCTTATCTGCTCTTCCAGATATCCATTGTACGAAGACATAAACTTTGAAAATTCCTCTAACTGCAGTTCTGTAAATTGACTGAGAAACTGCCTGTCCCGTTCCAGCCACAGCTTATGCCTTTTTTCATGCTCCTCATACAAAAAACGGCCCTTTTCCAATAATCTGTAAAAAATTTTCTGTCTGTTGTCAGGTATGGTATACGCTTCGATCACATTTGAGGAGATCAGCCTTTTCGTTATTTTGCTCACAGCGCCTTTGGTCAGTCTCAGTGTTTTGGCCAACGCCGTCACATTCGGTTCTTCCAGGTCTCCAATAGCCGCGATCACATGGATCTCAGAGTAGCCATAGCTGTGTAGTTTTTCATTTTCTGTCAGCTTTGAAAGCATATCCTGTTTTTCCAGGAACTCCGCAAACTGGTTTAATAGATTCATGACATGCACACCTCGTTTCCTTGGAAACAATTATAGCATGAACTTGTTTCCATGTCAACCAAACTGTAATCCTCACGTTCCTCACTATCCCTGTATCGTACACTGTCCGAAGCTCAAACTCCGCGCAGAAACTGACTGCAGTATGCTTTTATCTCCTCCACACATTTCTCCAGATTTTCATTGGTAAATCTCACTTTTATTCCGAGAACAGTAAGGTTACTCTCAGAAAAGTCTTTTTCATCGGCCAGATACCGCCTGCATATCTCATCGACATGAGGTTCCCTCTGCATTTTTTCTCTGTCAAGTGCTCTCTGAAGACGTTCCGCGCCGCTGATTTCCAAATACAGAGGCACCATATTGCCGCTGCCATAATACCTCAGCATCTTCTCATATGATTCAAGGGTTCCTATCATTAAATAACTGCTTTTTTCCAAATCAATCTGTCCGTCATCAATTGTAAAATAGTACCAGGGACCCAGCATTGTTTCATAGACACGGCTTTCTATCAAGTGTATATCCTTCTCACATTGTTTATAAAACGGTATATTGCGAAAATGATATGTAACCCCATCTATCTCTCCAGTACGTATTGGTCGTGTTGTGTATATAACGACAGGTTTTAAGCATAGCGAGGCATCCTGGAGCAGTCGGTCATAAACCGTATCTTTTCCCGATGCGCTCTTTCCTAACAAATAAAATATTTTTCCTTTACTGTTCACTGTCTGCTCCTTCTGACACAGGAAATCGCGATTCAAAACCAATCAGCCCATCCCTTTTTTTCTTCTGATCTTCCTGTATGCATTATTAATGATAATACAGGAAAAAATGTATACCGAAAAAAACATCACATCATAAAACGGATCCTCTATAAACCCATAGATCATGGTAAAAATCTGGACAAATACTGCAAAAAACACAATCCACTGTATAGCATCTTCTCTTGTTCTCCTCACCGTCATCCGTCCTACAAATACCGCTCTGCGGACCATCACCAGGATAGGTATCATCATCAAAGTAAATCCCGTGATTCCTGTTTCACACAAAAACTGGAGATAATCCAAATTTACTTCATGGGTTTTTGGATGTCCAAAGACACTTACTGACAGATCCGCAAAATGCCGCCATCCGACTCCCCAGAAAATATTCCTGTGCCACAACAGAAGCGCCTCACCATAGAGGACACTTCTTCCGGAATCAAACTGTTCTCCCGATGAAAAATTCTGAAAAAAAACTGCAAATCTATAGACCAGTGCATTATTAGGATGGGTGCTTATATAAAATCCCATCACTAAAAGCACCAGAAAAATGCCAAGAAACATTTTCCCGGCTTTGATCCATTGTTTTTTTGAGCCGAATAATAAAAGCAATACTAAGATGCATGATATCAACAGGCAGGCCATAATCCCTTTTTTTCCGGTCAGAAGCAATGCCGCCAGCATAACACCTGCTGCTATATAATTTCCTCTCTGTCCGAACCGTTTTCCCCGCTTCTTTCTTTGCAGAATCCCCCACAAGAGAATCGCAACAATTCCAAAGCTGATCGCCCCTGCAGTTTCATGAGGTCTGTAATTCACTCCAAAGTAATATCCTCTTGAATAATATGTTTTTGCAATATCTAATGCACCTGCTGATAAGAAACGGTAATAGATAGAATTAAAACTGTCTTTTAACAGAAACTGCAATACTACAAACACGGCATTCAGTTCTCCTATTAATACAATACACTTAATTCCATGTGACAATTCCCACAGACCGCACTGTATTAACATGGCCTGTAAAATCAGCAGTGCCACTATCACACTTTGATATACCTGCCGAAGAGATGCTCCGTTGATAAACAAGCTTAACAAAATACCCGCCAGATAACAGACCAGTATAAGAGAATATTTTTCTATCCTTATTTTCGGGAAACCAAGAAGAATCACACCGGCTGAGAGAATGGTTAAAATAAGAACGTTGCTGTCCACTATTCCGTCAAAAAGCCACATGGAACATGTCACCAACAAAATGAGAATGACTGACACCTGCATTTTATCAAATTTTAATATCAACTTTTTCTTCATATTGTCACCGATACAGACCTGCACTTCCCAATATTCTCCTTACCTTCATTACGGTTGCACCCATAGCAGAATTTCTGTAATTAAACAGAGGGAATATCACATTTGGTATAATACAGCATAGGATGCCTCTTAAAATCAACTGCATATAGCTTCCTCCCTTCACAAATCTACATGCCGCATACGTAGCTGCGCAGGCAGTAACTGCAGTTCCCAGATATTTCAATGAAACGGCTGCGTATTCCTTGATCTTAACCCCAAATAAGTATTTATGGAGCACCAGTCCTGACCATGGCACAGATATGAGCAAACTAAATATAGTTGAGAGAATAACCCCGTAAACTCCAATGATCTTAACTGATGCAATATTGAATACCAGGTTTACGGACATAACCACATATGGTCTGAACCGATCCTTCCACCAAAGCCCCGCCGCATCTTTATAAGTAAGAACTATCTTCTCACTCTGATAAATATAAAAATAAACAGCAAACAATACAACTACAGCATTGGGAAACATAAGAGACTCCCCAACCCAAATCTTCATAAACGGCTGCATCAAACACATAATACACGCAGAACACCAGGTGATCACCCAGGCATTGATAAAAGACAGGATTTGAAAGTCACGGTAATTCTTTTCCATGGTCTCTGTCTCTATACTGTTACCAAGCCCGGCAGTCAGGGAATTATAGATAACAAGCATGAAACCGGTCACAGCATTGAATACATAATAGTAATTATCATACATGGCGACCATGGACAGCCCGATAAACATAGACAATACAAGATTGTCTGATGAATTCAGTACAATATCGCTTAATTTGCCGCCTATCAGCGCAAGCACATTCCGCTTTATATTGTTCTTGGTTTCCTTTGATACGCTTCCTCTGCACGAATACTGTGGATAAATCCTGTCCACAATAATGCTGTTTGCAAAATTTGTGGCAATGGTAAAGAGCGGCAGCATCAAAATATACCAATAATAGTTTTTAAGAGCAAATAAAAGAGCAGTCTGGCTGAGGTACATGATCATCCGCGCGATCATTGCGCGCTTACTGATGATATCATTCCTTTGGAATGCCATTAAAATCGACTGCTTATATCCAAACAAATAATAGCTTATCACTGTATTAAACAGATATATCAGATATAAAATATATAAATTCACATCTGAGGGATGAGATCCCTTCACAAGATATCCAACAAAAGGAAATAACAGAAGACCTGCTGACAATATGATGGTACCGATAATTCTGTACAACTGTTTGTATAAATTTAATAAGGCACAGATTGATTCCGTGTCATCCTCTGCAATGGGCTTATACATAGCATAGACCATTGCATTTCCCACACCTAATTCCGCCAAGGATAAAAAACTCAGCAAGGATGTAAACAAACTGTTCAGTCCCAAATATTCCACGCCGAGAACATACAATAAAAATGTGCGCATTGCAAAAGGACACAGCGTTGCAACCATACGATACATGATTCCAAAAAATATATTCCTCGTGGCGTTTTTTGTCCTTTGTATTTTCACACCGCTCCTCCTTTCTGTAACAATTTCAGAGTTCCACCGAAGCTCTTCTCGGTTCAAAGCAGCAGCACGGCCTCAGGCAGACCACTCTCACTCCGCTGGCTCTCTGTGGACCCACCTTCATAAAAGTGGCCAATACTGTTGTGCTGCCGCCAAATCCCATAGGTCCGGTACCGGCCTGATTTACCCTCTCTGTGATCTCTCTCTCCATATGGCTTTGTCTGTCATAGGTTCCATCAACAAGCGCCTGCAGCATCATAGATGAGGCCTCATAGTGTGAGCGCCCCACTCCAACTGCAAGCGTACACGGCGTGCAGCCCAGCAACACAGCGGCATCTGCTGCCCATGAAACGATCTCATCCAGCACAGTCTGCACACTGTGTCTATGAAATATCCGGTAAGTCTTTCCCCTGATCGCAGGCCCCCCGCCGAACATCAGCACATGCAGCCTGACCGTATCCTCCTCTATACTTCTTATCAGTATGGGGGACGCCTCAAGAGCACCCGGGTCCTCATCCATGCCAAGGGACTGGTCTATCCTGTGATAAGCATCACCTTTAACTGCCATGGGGCGACCCGGCAGTTTTCTCAGTCCCTGCCGTATTCCCTCCCTAATGGATTCCAACATCTGTCCCGTAACCGCTTCCTGGCGCCCTGCCTCTAAAAGCAGATGGGGAATTCCGGTATCGTCACAAAGTGGACTACTGTTTTTTTCAGCCGTCAGCGCGTTTTTCAAAATAGTCTCCAAGGCCCACTTTGCCCTCTCATTCTTTTCTGCTGCAATCGCTCTTTCATAGGCTTCCTTTTTATCCGGAAGAAATACGGAACCTGCGCGTACAAGGGTTTCACTGACTTTATTCACAATTGTTTCATCGTAATTCATAATGCCTTTTCCTCCCTTAATAAATGCTCCTGTTATGCGCTGCCCCTATAATAGCCGGAAACTCTTTTACCTTAAGCTCATAGAAGGCTTCCATTCCCAGATGGGGAAATGCCACAAGGCGCCTGCTTATGGTGTTTTCCTCCAGCAGTGCCGTCACTGGAGGAATCACAGCATATACGGAATTGCATGCATCAAGCACTGAAACCGTATTTTTTCCGATTGCTCCCTTTCCGAGATGCAGCTTAACACCAGCTCTTGAAAGAGCCGGAAAACTGCTCTCGATTTCCAGCTTATTACTGGATGTGGGGCCCACACCGGCGGGGCTTACTGCCGTGTGGAAAATAACACTTCCGCGCAGATCGATCCCATATTCCCACAGTGTATCCTCCTCGATCAGTTTACAGATCTTGGGAAGGACAGCGTCCCTCCCGCAGTAAATCCTCCCTGACAGCAGTACCATATCCCCAATATGTAAATCCTCTGCTGTCTCCTCGGAAATGGGTGTAGTCAGCATTTTCATATCTGTTCCCTCATCTCATTGTGTCTCATCCGGTGAAAAAAGTTTGATATAACTGTTCTCATTTTCTATTACCCCATACGCACGTGCTCTCATATATATCTTGGTGGCCCAATTGGTATGAGGCTTCACCTCATTCATCTTGTTTCCATTCTCTCCTTTGAACACCCCGCCCTTTTCGCTGCTGAGAATATTGAGTGCGTCCCGGTATTCCTCCTCTGTTACTGCCTGCATCGCATTCACATACTTGATATGGGTGGGATGGATAACAGTCCTTCCCACAAAACCATTGGCTTTATCCAGAATGACTTCCCTTAGAAGTCCGTCAATCTCTGTATTGACTATGGGAATACGCTTCAGCAGACAATCCTCAATATCGTAGCTTGGAAGTTCGTCGAACATCATATTTTTGCTTGCCCGGAAATATTCCCACACAGGACCTGATATAACATAGTCATTATTTCTCCCGAAGACATTAATGATATCGGACAGGATTTCCCTGACTGTCAGTATGTCATATATGGAGTAATCCACTCCTCTTCTCACTCCGAAATAAGAGGAGAAATCTGTTGCGCCCACGCGAACCTGCAGGACAATATCTTTATACTTGTCCAGAATCTCCTTGATACTTATGAGTTCTGTCATCCTTGTATCCTTGAATGCAGCCTCCGGGTCTTCTATGATAGGCATTCCGTATAAAATCTCTCCGAATTTCTCATTGAGATGTTTCAGGTAGAACATATAGACATTGCCGTTATGAGCATTGAACTTAGGAAAATTGATCCCCGTCAATGCCTTTACATGATGCTTGGTAAGTTGTTCTGCGAAACGGATAAACTGTTCCTGACTTCTCACGCGACAGAATATCAAAGGCAGATCCTCATATGTCAGTTCACCGTTATCAAGCGCTGTGCTCAGTACATCCAGAACATGAATGACATTTTTTTCCGCTTCTTCCACCTGTCCTTCCGGACAGGCATCCTCAAAACAGAAAACCATGGAGGTAAGACCCGGCATTTCGTGGTTTAATATCTTTTGAGAAAAATCCTTGGTACCCGGCATATACATAGTTGCCCCAAGACAATACTGCAGAATATCTTTATCTGAGTATTTTGAAAACTCCTCAGGCTTTACTATGAATTCAAAATCGGGATTATATTTATGGTGTCTCATCTCTCGTTACCTTATTGAGCCTTTCTCCGAACAGATTGCTTCCGGATAATAATTGTCAATCATTCTCTTAACAAGGGATACCTGTCTGGCACGCTTCTGTGCATCATCCGCAGAGGATTCCCAACTGTGTGTCTGTGCCACGGATCCGCCGGTCTTCAGATAAATAGGCGCGGCTATGCGGATCATCTCCGGTACCTCATAGTGCCGTACAAAACCACCTGTGGACTTTGGATTCTCTGTATGTATGTCAATGGGCACATCCACTGCCTGACGCATAGCTGCCAGCATCTGAAGCTGAATATCGCGCACCGGATTTATGGAATCTGCGCCAATCATCTCCAACAGCCTGGCTGAACAAGGATTTCCATGACCGGCGTGGGCGGAGATCTTAAAGCGGCAGTCTTTTGGGATAGCTCCCTCTTTCCGCATCTCATTCAGCAGCCACAGACAACCCTCATCATATACCAGAAAAGACCGGCAGCCGAACGCTGCAGCACGTTTTACATCTTCTACCGCGCGTACGATCTGTTCTTGTCCCCGCAGGCGGTATCCCATGCGGACTCCCTCCGGTGTATTGACAGATGCGCTGGTATCCGTGGTTGCCCTGGGCCCAATGGCCAGAAGCAAATCTGTCTGTGCCTCTTTTGCAAGACGGACCATCTCTATGATTTCATTGTCTGTCAGCATCATGATCCCTTTTGTCTGGGTCACGCGATGCAGGCTGATCCCGTATTTATCCATGGACTCCAGTAATGCCTCCATCACTTTAGGACCCTGGATCCCCGGCACCTCAAACCGGTATTGTGCACCGTCTGCAAATCTTTTTTCCGATGTGGGAAGGTCATAAGCATCTCCCTCAGGCAGTCCCATACTCTTTAAAAACTCTCTTGTTTCTTTCATTCCATAGTCCTCCTTTTATTTGATCATCTGTTGTTACCCTTTGATAATTCATCCATCAATTCCCGGATCAGTTTTTCATGTGATATTTTCAGGGGCGGCAGTTCTCCTTTTAATCCTTTACGAATTCTGACATCTATCAATGCCGCCTGTTGTCCGTGATTCAGTATCCCAAGTGCTTCTCTAAGTGCTTCCCTTGAACCCACCGGTCCTTCCACAGTCTTATATCCGGACCCTTGGGCAATTTTTGTAAAATCCACCCGGTAGCCGGCGGACGGCTGGCCGCCTACGGATTCATGGACACCATTGTTCAAAATAATGTGGAGAAGGTTGGGGACATCCGTCTTACTTGCCATGGTGAAAGCCCCCATGTGCATCATTGCCGCGGCATCTCCATCCAGACAGACAACCAGTCTCTTCTTATTGGCTGCGGCGATCCCAAGAGCAACAGAAGATGCATGTCCCATGGAACCAACATTCAGGAAATCGTTCTGATGCCCTTCCTTTCTTCTCTCTCTCAAGAAATACAGCTCTCTGGAAGCCCTGCCTGTAGTTGCCGTATAGATGGTATTTTCCGGCAGAGTATCCAGGATGATTTCTATCGCTTCCTCCCGATACAGGGGATATTCTGTGTCCGTTATATTAGGCTTCTTCCCTCCAGCGAATACGCCTTTTCGCCCAACGATGGCAGCAGGGCGCTTTTCCCTTTTGGCATTCTCCACACATTCCCTTACCTGCTCTTCCAGACTGTCATCCTCATCTTGGGCGATCACATAGGGAATCCCCAGCATATCCAGGATCTTGAGTGTAACCTCTCCCTGTGTCTGATGCTGCGGCCAGTCACCGCTTCCCGGTTCTCCCCGCCACCCGATCAAAAGGATCATGGGCACACTATAAACATTTTTATCCACCAATGAAAGAAGCGGATTCAGTGCATTTCCCAGTCCGGAATTCTGCATATAAACCAGCGGCACCGTATCTGTACTGAAATAATACCCTGCTGCAATGCCGACGGCATTTCCCTCATTGGCTGCTATCATATGTCTTTCAGCCGCCACATTCTTCATCAGGCAGTTGCAGAAACCGTTCAGATAGGAATCCGGCACACCTGTGAAGAATTCAACGCCGGCTGTCCGCAGTACATTTAAAAATCTTTCCTGATCGATCATTCTTTCTGTATCTCCTTTTAATTTCCCCGGCTCTTCTCCGGAATGTAATATTTAAAATATTCAGGTGCGTCTGCCCTGCTTATCTCCCATGCCTCCCAAACAGCCTGGACGATCTCATCGGGAAGCTTCCCTTTTTCCAGGGCCGCCATATTCTGCTCCAGTTGTGAAAGCCTGGACGCTCCGATGATAATGCCATCACCTCTCCTGGCTTTCAGCATGGAGTGATAGGCCAGCCATCTGTAGGACGCTTCAATGATATTGATATCATGATCCGTACATGCCTCTCTGATATGGTCTGCCGCACGGAAATAAGAATTTTTCCAATACCTCTGCTGATAGTTGGGGCGGTTTGTAAAACGTCCTTCCTTGAGAGATTTGTCTTTTCCGGAATATTTGTTTGTCAGCATCCCGCCTGCCAGTGGGTTATATGCGTAAAAACGCATTCCATAGTGATCCAGGGCACAGTCCAGTTCCCGCTCCGCAAACCGGCTTAGCGGATTGTAAAGTCCTTCATATACTTTTGGAAGCATCCAGCCATGGGTATCGCAGATGTGGTAGACTTCCCCTACAAGCCATGCGGGAAAGTTGCTTAATCCTAATTCAGAAAATTTTCCTTCCTCATAAAGCTGCGCACATGCCTCCAGTGCGGATTCCACCGGCGTATCAGGATCCGGAAAGTGGAGATACAACGTATCCGCCTTATCCAGCTTCAGTCTCTCCAGTGACTCATAAAATTGTGTCAGTACAGCTTGTCCATCCAGACGTCCTGTGATCCTTGGATTGACCTTTGTGGCAATTTCAAATCTGCTGCGGTCTATATGTTCCAGGGCTGTACCCAGCAGTCTTTCACACTCTCCATTGTTATAGACATAAGCAGTGTCCAGCTCCCGGTACCCGTGGTCTAAAAAGCACCTGACCATATCCTCTGTATCTCTGCCAAATATCTGTTCCCCGAACGTCATAGTCCCAAGGATGAGTTTTACCTTTTCCTGCATTTTACCTATTCTCCATTCTTATGATATGAAAGGTATTCAAACAGCCCTTCCATACTTCCATTCATGTTTTCTACAGCATCCAAGATTTTTCCTGCCTCTGTCTCTGTCTTTCCTCCATAGACAGCCAGCTCCAGAAACCGATCCGCAAATTCCCTGTCGGAAAGAGGATTCTCCGGTTCCCCTTTGGGAAAATCAACTCTTTTTGTATACTCTTTCCCTGAATATGTACTCAATTTAAGGACCGCGGATGTCTTCTCCGGAAACTGAGCGGTAAGCGCCTCGTCCGATCGCACGGAAACCTTTGCAGCCAGATCCAATACTTCCCGCTCTTTTACATGGGCAGGATCATATTCCCTCAATCCAGCCTTTCCGTACACCAGACCTGCCGCAACCCCGTAGGGTATGCTCATCTTAGCGGAGGCCGGCCCCGGAATCACTGTATGGTCATGCTTATCCACAGCCCAGTAATATGTTTTCACCTCTACCGCTGAAATGTCAGAGATCCTGAACCCATACTCTGCTCTCATACTGATGGCAGCTTCAATGGCCGGATGACAGTAGCGGCAGGCTGCATATGGTTTGGTGTAGGTTTTCTCTACAGCGTAGGTTCCGTGCAGAAGAGGGTTTTTGAGTTCTATCTCCTCATCTCTTGTCATCATTTTTAAAAATCCGCGGAAACCGCCCAGGGGATCGGGATGCCCTGTAAATCCTGCCTGTGCCATCTGAACAGATGTTAAACCCAGCAGCGCTGATTTTGCCACATTATACGGCTTCAATTCAGCCCCGTCATCCAACACTTTCAGCATTCCTGACGCAGATACACATGCGGCCGAAAATGCATTCCTTGTCCGTTCCTCCGTAAAATCCAGCATATGAGCTACCGCCAGCGCAATGCCCAGCACTCCACAGGTCCCCGTCGCATGGTATCCCATTTCCTTATGTCCGGGCTGTATGGACACTGCCATGGTAAAGGAGGTTTCGTATCCTATGACAGCAGCTTTCAAAAATTTTTTATATGTAATATCATATTTTTGTGCTAAAGGCAGCAATACAGAAAATATAGGGGAACCCAGATGTATGATTCCCGTATTGGTTCCATCATCAAAATCCAGTGCATGTCCGTTTAAACCATTAAGAAAGACAGCCTCCTTCAGTCCCATTTTCTGCTTCACGCCAACAGCGGTAAATGCCCCAGCCTCCGGCTCCGCAAACTGTAAATACGCCTGAAGCTTATCACTTATTGCCTCTGCACCTGCAAGTGTCACTCCTATGTAATCCAATAAGGATTCTTTCGCCCTTTTGTATACTCTATCCGGAATTTCATCTGCAAAGGCGTTCCAAATCCTCTCAAGAAATATATCCGTTGCACTCATAACAACCTCCTAATCCAGTTCAGGCAGCAAATCGTGCCTCATGATATCCCGTCCATCGGCTGATATCACCTTTATCCTTGAAATTGCCTGATTATGTTTTTTTACATATTCTTCATAGGAATCCGCAACAAAAGTAATGGCGGCGACCCTGTCCGCGCTGCTCTCCACATGCTCAAATTCCACACCCGGATTCTTCAATACAAAAGCCGCTTCCAGCAGGCCGTTGTCCAGACATTCCTCAACGTTTTCCATGTGATCGAATACGCCTTCACTACAGTAAATGAATTCATTTACCACAACTCCCGGATAAAAAGAAGGCCTTACATCCACTTCTTTTCCTTCAAAGGCATCCACCGTCAGTTTTATTACATCTATACCGGATGCCGCCTCTATCATATGATACTTGACACATCCGCCTGTTCTGGCGCTGAATTCTACAATGTAGATATGGTCCTGTTTTTGCAGTAATTGTATCAGCATGGGACAATTGTTCAGATGGAATGCATCGGTAATTTTCTGTGCTGCGTCTTCAATCTGCTTCATGACCGAATCCTTGAGCCTGGCCGGATACTGACCTTTATAGATAACGAACTTTTGCCTGTCCCGTATTTTCTCACTGAAAGAACAGCAGATTATTTTTGCCTTTTTACCGCATACAAACAAATCCACAGAGACCTCATTTCCTTCTATAAACTCTTCAATAACTGAGGTGCCGGTTCTGCTTAATTTCAGCGCATCTCCCACTGCTTTTTTTAATTGGGAATCATTCAGCACTTTCACAACACCTTTAGAACTGTTGCAGTCAGCCGGTTTGACAACAAGAGGATACGGAAGATCACAGTGAAACTCCATAGAATTTACAGTCATATGTCTGGCCGTAGGGATTCCGTTTTTCTCAAATATTTCTTTCATATACTGTTTGTTGGTGACAGCAAGTCCCGTATCTGCCCCAATATAACAAGGCAGATCCAACTCCCCGGAAAGTCTTGCAGCAGTCTCCAGTGCCTGGTCGGTACAGCAGGTGATGATCATCTCCACTTGTTCTTTAACAGCAATTTTCCGAATTGCCTCCACGTCTAAAGTGCTCTCTCTGTAAAATTTATCGGCAAAAGGTTCTGCAATGGGATGTTCTGTATAATCGGCTAAGATCACATAATAACTCCTGTTCTGTAATTCTTTTATCAGCCTTATCTGCGGCAGACCTCCTGCTAAAACCAATGCAGCCTTACGTCTCATTTGCATATCTCTCTCCTTAAATATTTTCTCATCATGCACAATTCCTTTCGCTGTATCTGTCTGCAACTGCCTCATCTATGCTTTTATATCCATGGGTTGTCAGAAACTCATCCACAAATCTATCCGGCACAGCCTTTGTGTAAATCACATTTCCATCCGTGTCATATCCCATCAGACCACCGGTTTTTGCCTGGGAACGGCTGGACGTACTCCTGCGGTCCAAAGCAATAGCCACCATCCGGAACAATAATCTCACATCCAGCATAAAGCTGCAGTTTTCCGCATACCATACATAGTTGTCCAGCCGCTCCTGCCAGCTTAAACAGTGATCCACATGCTGGGGAGTAGGGCATTCAAGGCCCGGACGTACTTTGTATATGGTTTTATGCCTGTCGCTGAGACGCTCAAAATAATAATCAAGCAGCGGCCTTGGACCTATGATGCTCATATCTCCTTTTAAAACAGAGACAAAATTAAGCAGTTCATCCAGGGATGTCTTTCTTGCAATTTTTCCCCACTTTGTCACCCTCTGGGAGGGTGGGAGAAGTTCACCATTCGCATCCGTTTCATTTGTCATATTTCTGAATTTGTATATGGTGAACTTCCTGCCCTCTATACCGATCCTCTTTTGATGGAATAGAACCGGACATCCCACATCAAAAAAAGTGATCACGGCAAGCACTAAATTAATAGGCGCTGTGACAGTAAGCGCCAGGAGTGAAAAAACAATATCTATACATCGTTTTCCATAGCGTGTATAAAAGGAATCTTTCACCTCAGCAGGCTTCAGCTTATGGTTTACAATTGTCAGATTATCCCGTTTGATATAATCTGCGATCTCTGCTTTCTGGGAAAATGATAATTCATTGATATCTACCATATGTATGTTCTCCTTACGCTTTTAGGATCAGCTCACAGATCCTGTCCACATCTTCCAGTTCCAAATCCGCATACATTGGCAGTGTCAGGATGTTCAAAGACACCTCATGCGCAACAGGTGTAGGCAGTACACTGTAATTCTTTTTATAGCATTCCATATCATTTATCGCGGGATAAAAATACCTTCTGGCAAAAATATCATTTTCTTTCAAATAGCTATAGATATCATCCCTTGTCTTACCAAACGTATTGGCATCAACAAACACCGGATAATAAGAATAATTAGGTGTCACGCCATCTCTCAGTTTCATGAGGCGCAGTCCTGGCACATCTCTGAGATTTGCATCATATCGCTCTGCTGCCTGTTTTCTGCCGGCAATGTTCTCATCCACATGACGCAGATTACAAATGCCCATAGCTGACCGGAACTCATCCAGTTTTGCATTTCCACCGATGTCGGCAACATCATCTTCTCCATGGATACCGAAATTCTTCAGCTCATGCAGGCGAATACCATAGCTCTTATCCCTGAAAGCCACAGCTCCGCCCTCAATGGTATTGAAAACCTTCGTGGCATGGAAACTGAACATCGTCATATCGCCGTAATTCCCAATTCCGACCCCTTTGTATTTCACACCGAAAGCATGGGCGCCGTCGTAAATCACTTTCAGTCCATGTCTGTCAGCAATCTCCTGGATTGCCTCCACGTTGCATATATTTCCATATACATGGACAGGCACGATTGCTGCTGTTTTATCTGTGATCAAACCTTCGATTTTGCTTACATCCATAGTGTAATCATCCGGGCTGATATCACAAAATACCGGCACCAGTCCATTCCGAGCTATGGCATGTGCGGTTGAGACAAAGGTATATGGAGTGGTAATAACCTCAGACCCTTTTGGAAAATCCATAGTTTGTATTGCCATCTCCAATGCCATGTGCCCATTTACAAAAAGTGACAGTTCCGGCACGTCCAAATAGTGGATCAGCTGCTGCTGCATTTTTTTATATACCGGTCCCATATTGGTCATACGCTTTGATTTAAAAATCGGCTTGATCTCTTCTACAAATTCATCCCATGATGCAATTGAAGACTGCGTGACATAAATACTCATTTCCTCATAATCTCCCTCATGTATTTCCGTATTTTTTATCGGTTTCTCTGGTTTATTTTCCAGCTCTCTGTATAAATATTTCCTGTTCTGTATCTTCCCTCTTTCTGTCGCCTGAACTGATTTTTGCAAGAGCAAAAATCACAGCGGATAAAAGCAACATCATCAGAAGTACCAATACAAAGATCATCAGCCCCATGGTCTTCCCTCCTGCCTTTTTCTTTTATTACTTTGAATATTCTCTGCCGAAAACGGCAATTCTTTACCGACTCCCTAAGGGGCCGGACGGCGATATTCAACCGGAAACCACACGTCACTGGCATATGGCCTCCTGCCGGTTTCCCAGCATTTATGATAAGAGTGAATACTCACACTTATGCCTTATCTGATTTTCTCTTATCGGCAAAATCCTGCAGACATTTCAGCCCCAGATTTCTGGCACTGTTCAAAAATCTGCTTCCCTGATGTCCATTTTCACATATAAACATCTTTCCTCTTTTCTTTACCTTCCCGCCGCAGTTAAAACATCTGCTGCTGGTTCCCTCTGCACTTAGCTCCAAAACCACAATCCCCTCACACCATGCCTTATACTTTAAAAATTTTCTGATCCTGCACTCCAACTGAAGCGGAGAATATATTCCGGAACGGTATCTGACCATTTTTGTGAATGCCTCATCATAAGCCGGAAGAACAATTACTTTTGCCTGTTCCTGTATACAAAGGTCAACCGTTTCCCTGCTCACTTGGTGGGCATAATGTTCGGAAAGATTTTTCAGATGCATATAATATCTTCGGTTTGGCTGCGGCGTGTCATCATTGTCGGTATAGATCCTGGACTTCGCGATTTTTTCCTTAATTACTTTACACTCTGCACTGTATGCATCGCCTCCCCGGCAGGAATATACTGCCTTTTGACTCCCATCTGCATCCAAAATACAGCACATGGCAAAAATATCAGTATTGGTAAATTGAACGCTGCATATATTCTCTTTATCCCTCATCCGTTCCTTGGCATTTCTGGCATCCGATGTCTGTATCTTGACCGGAACATGAAGCCAATACTCTTTATTTTTGAAAACTACGGATGGGGAAAGCAGCAGACTTCCCTCAGGAACCTCCTGCCCTTTTAATCTGCTGTCCATCCAGTGCCACTTTTCTCCGTCCCATACTTTGAGATTGATCCTGTCCTCCTGCATATTTTTATACATACCTTTAAAATAAGTCACAGAGGCATTGATGGATTCCGGTATAGTAAAATCCGGTGTCTTCCCTGCATTTTTATATTTTGTAAGGAGGCTTTTCAAATTCCCGGAGGCTTTGTTGATAGCTGAACGACGAAAATAAACCGGTACTTTATCAAATGGAATGGGATGTTCCGGCTGTCTTCCATCTCTGCCTGCAATCGTCAGATGTTCCAGGTTTCCCTGTATCTGAAGCAGATTCTGCTCCCATAGTTCTTCATGATCCAAAAGGAGATGATAATAGAAGATCAGCACCTTACGGTAATGTTCCTCTGTTCTTTCCAGCCATTCCGGATGCGGGCAGCGGAGTTTGTATTTCATTGTTTTAATGCAGTATCCTGTTTTCATTTTTTTCCGTAAAATAGACATATTTTTTCTGAAATACGACCGAAATAAAAAAATGACAGGCCAGAAGCCCATACTGCGGCTTCTGACCATTTTACAGACCACCAATCATTTGATTTCAAGGTGTTGTGAGCTGGTTCATATATTCCCTCTTCGTCTCAGCCTGTATATGGACATAAAGGTCAAGCGTTGTTTTTACAGACGTATGTCCCAGAATCTCCGACAGGGATTTTGTATCAAAGCCTTGCTCAATCCAGCGGCAGGAGAATTGATGGCGGAGGGAATGTATTTTTATATGGGGTATCTGGCATTTTTTCAGAAGAGACGCGTATCTTCTCTGAACCGTACGGGGTTCCACGCAGTTCTCCGTTCCTGTCAGGAGAAAACAACTGCCATTTTTCTTCAAAGCCGTTCCGAGAGAAAGCAGACGGTCCGGAAGGGGGATTTCACGGATGGAGGTGGATGTTTTAGGTGTGCCGATATTAAGGCGAGTCCTGGGGGATACCCCTTTTCCCTCTGAGAAAGTCACATCCAGATTCTTCACACGCGTAACTGTCCGGCGGATGTAGATTTTACGGTGGCTGAAGTCTAAGTCTTCCCATTTCAATCCACACAGCTCTCCCACACGTATGCCTGTATACATACACAGAAGGATACCAAATGTAAACGGGTCCAGGCCCTCACTCAGAAAAGCATCCAGCTTTCTGAAATCCTCCTTGCTCATGATCCTTATCTCCTTTCCGCCGGCGGGAATCCGCGGAAATTTCAGAAGTTCAGCGGGAAAGCACCCCAGCTCCTGCCCATAATGAAGCAGATTCTTCAGCACGCCCATGATCACGTGGATACTTCCGTAGGACATTCCTTTTTCCAGCTCCCGCTGGACAAAGTTCAAAAGGATACGATTTGTAAATTTTCTGATAGGTGTATCCCCTAAAACCGGCAGTATATGGTTGTCCAGGATCTCACCGTAATTTGAATAGGTACTTACTTTGATGGTATAGCGGATATGGTTCCTCCACTGAACGCTGACGGTACGTATCCTGTCATCCTCTAGCAGTACAGACGGCTGATTTCCATATGCAAGAAAAGACGGGTATTCTGAAATGATTTTTATTTTCTTGTCCTTTACCTCCTTATACGACTTGCCATACAGGTAACCATACCTGATTTTCCCGTCCATATCACGACCTTTCATATAGCGTGCCTCCCAACGGCCGTCTTTCCTTTTTCTGATGTTTTCACCTTTTCTGGGCATTTTGACCTCCTTGATCTGTTGAATCCTGTTCACAGATTCATACCACTTTTTTGACCACTCATAATCGACAGTTTCCACCGTGAAAAGGCTTTATTTCTTATTACTCTCATGACAGGGCCTTTCTGCCGCCCTCCATATGCTATATCCGACAAAAAAATCTATTATTTTTTTTGATATATTGACTTTAAAGCCTTTTCGCGTTAAACTAAAGTCTATCTGATAATGGAAAAAAGTTTTAGTTCATAAATTTTCATTAGTTAGGATGTCGCATTTCAGAAATAATACGGTGAAGCAGAAAAGTCCACGGCCGTAATACTTCCCCACTATAATAAAATGTTAATATATAAAAAAAGCCATTACCTCCGTTTCTGTTGGCAATGACTTTCCTTATGGATTTTGGTCTTATGAATTCCGTCCTTCTGCAGCCTGCTGGCTGTTGTTCACTCTGTGACCGGCCCGCAGCAACTCGCCAGTTACTATTCAGCCTTTCGGCTTCATAGCAACAAAAGCATGCACACAGGCTGCAAATACCTCTCGGGACAACGGAAGGCTGAATCGTTACGCCGGCTGCAATTTTTTTGTGCTTTCTTTTGCTTTTCATCACATTCTATTATATAATGTGAGAGTATCTAATCGTTTATTTACATAGGGGATTTTCCATGCTAAAAGATAAATTATATTCTCTTATTCATTTTCCTTATGAAGAAAAATACAGGGACCAGCTGGAATTGGGAATGGTCTCTTTAAATTACAAGTCAGAGCGAGTTATTGCCTATGTTATGCTGGTCATGCAGCTATTTTTGATCCTAGTCTTTACCCTTCGTCCCGGCAGTATCTTCTACAGCTTTCGCAGACTCCGCTATGTGATAGCCTATGCTGTAATGGCAGTGGGACTGTTGGTGCTCCTATCCTTACACAGACGGGCCAAAAATAACTGGAGACTGCACTTCAAACTCTGTGCAGCTTTCGGCATTCTGTTGTCTCTCTGGGTCTGCAGCATCTCCTATCTGGATGCGCTGGGTGATCTGAGTATTGTTGTATACTGTTCCTTTCTTCCTATGATGGCCGCTTTTCTTATACTGCCGCCATATATTTTAAGCATTCTGTTTATTTTCACCTGTATCCTGACCAACATACTGGTGCTTAGGACCCCGTATGGACAGGAAAATGTGTTCAGTACATTGGTAAACAGCATTTTTATCTGCCTGTTGTCCATTGTCTATTCATACCGTATGTACCAGGCGCGGCTGACTGGCATATACGATAAGATTGTCATTGACCAGAAGAATCTGGAGCTGCAGGCCGCCAACGAGAAGCTGGACCTGCTGTCCATGACCGATACCCTCACTGCGCTTGGAAACAGGCGCTATCTGGAGGAATCCGTGAAAACACCCCTGGAAAAGTACGGGATCCACATGGGTTCCCTGGCTGTCCTGCTGCTGGACATTGACTTTTTCAAACAGTATAATGACCGCTACGGCCATCAGCAGGGAGATGTATGCCTCAAGGCTGTTGCCTCCGTCTTATCCTCCTGCGCGGAAGATGAAAACTTTCACGCAGTCAGGTACGGGGGTGAAGAGTTTATTCTGGTAACCACCGGGATTTCCTCAGAAGCTATTATGGAAAAAGCAGAGCAGATCCGCACGTCCATCGCGTCTGCGAAAATCCCTATCCCCCATGGCGGTGACACTTCCGTGACAGTCAGTGTGGGCATCTCCTTTCACGGAGAATGGAAACCTGGACTTCTGGAAACTGCCATTTTGGAGGCTGACAGGGCACTCTACCAGGCAAAACAAAACGGACGCAACCGCAGTGTGCTGTTTGCAGAAAAGTCATAAATCAAATCCCGCAGGCTTTCCCTTACAAGCCTGCGGGATTTTTATTTCCTTCTAAATTCCATTTTCTCCGGCCAAAATCTGCATGGCAGATTCCTCCTCAAACTGCCTGGAATACAAATCATAGTAATACCCTTTCTGTCTCAGCAGTTCTCTGTGGCTTCCCTCTTCTATGATCTTTCCATCCTTCACCACCAGGATCAAATCTGCCTGCCGGATGGTGGAAAGCCTGTGAGCAATGACAAAAGAGGTATGGCCTTTCAAAAGCTGGTCTGTGGCCTCCTGTATGAGCTGTTCCGTCTGGGTATCAATGGAGGATGTGGCCTCATCCAGAACAAAGATACTTGGATTTGCCAGAATCGCCCTGGCAAAAGATATGAGCTGCTTTTCACCTGTGGAAAGCCTGCCACCGCTCTCCCCCACATTGCTCTCATACCCTTTCTCCAGTTTTCCTGCCACAATATCTGCCGAAACCTTCCTGGCCACCTCCCTGACCTCCTCGTCTGTGGCCTCCAGACGTCCGTATCGGATATTGTCATAAAGCGTGCCTGAAAAAAGGTGGGGATTCTGCAGCACATATCCGATCTGGCTGTGAAGCCAGAGCTGGGAGCGCTCCCGGTAATCTTTTCCGTCGATAAGGATACGCCCTTTCGTGGGTTCAAAAAACCTGCCCAGCAGGTTCACCAGAGTAGATTTTCCCGCTCCGGTCTCCCCCACGATGGCCACGTTCATTCCCGCCGGCACATGCAGATTAAAATGTTCCAGCACGTATTCCTTTCCGTCCGGATACCGGAAAGAGACATCCTCGAAGACAATGTCCCCCTCTATCCTCTCCCAGTTTTCCTTCTTTGCCTCAAACATATCTCCGTACTTTTCCATTACTTCCGGGGTATCTGTCACATTGGGCTGCTGCTCCAGCAGATCCATGACCCTCTCAATACTGGCCTGGCAGGATATCAGATCTGCCAGAAGACGGGCGAGCTGCTGTATGGGCTCAAAAATAACCACTGCGTAGGAGATAAACACTGACAGAGTTCCCAGCTGCATTATCTGGCTCTGCACCATGTATCCGCCTTGTGCCAGTACAATGGCTGCCGCCACAGAACTGAAAAATAAAATAGTCGGAATATATATGGCGTTGAGCATGGCAGACTTTGTTGCTGCCTGGTGCATATTCTTAGTGATCCCGCGGAAGTTATTCTGATTGTCCTCCTCTATCACCATGCTCTTTGATGTCCTTACACCGGTGATCCCTTCATTGTACGCGCTGGTGATCTGGGAGTTGACCTTCCGCACTCTTCTGTTCCAGTGAAGAATCTTGTTCTGGAAATAAACGGTCAGAACCGCAATACACGGCACGATCAGCATGATGATCAAAGCCAGCTTCCAATTGAGCAGAAACATGATCACAAATACGCTGATCACATAGATAAATGCCCAGAACATATCCACCAGACCCCACGCGATCATACCCGCTATCTTGAGTGTATCACTCATGACCCTGGCATGGATATATCCCACCGGAGTTGTATTGTAATAAGAAAATGATAAGGTCTGGAGATGCTCAAACTGTGCTTTCTTCAGATCCTTTCCCACATTCATCTCGATGGTCGTGGCTGCGTGAACGGATATATACACGGATACCGTCTGGGTCACGATCATGGCCACATAGACCAAAGCAAAAATATTCAGCCCTTTTAATGTGTTCAGCGCGATAAAGTTGTCTATGGCATAGCTCTGAAACAGCGGAACCAGCACATCAATTCCCGCCAGGATCAGATTCAGGCCAATGGTAACAGCAAAAAATTTCGTATAAGGCTTAAAAAAGGGCAGCATTTTAGCCCATGTTTTAAAGCTGAAGGGTTTGTTATAATCCTGTTCTTCGTATGCCGCCATTTTACACCTCCATCTGCATTCTGTCGTCCTGGCTCATCTGAATGTCATAAATCTTTCTGTAGATTCCCTGCTGTTTGATCAGCTCCTGATGTGTCCCCATCTCTTCAATTCTTCCCTGGTTCAGCACCATGATCTTATCTGCGCTCATCAATGTGGTCACCCTGTGGGAGATGAGGATCACAGTGGCATCTCTTCTGTTCTCCAGAAGCGCTTTCCTGATCTTGGAATCCGTCTGGGAATCCACTGCTGAAAGAGAGTCGTCAAATATCATAACAGGTGCTTTCTGAAGCAGCATTCTGGCTATGGCGATCCTCTGTCTCTGGCCTCCTGACAACGTTACTCCTCTCTCACCCACCAGCGTTTCATACCCATCCGGAAAATTCATGATCGCCTCATCAATACAGGCCACTTTAGCCGCCTGCCTGATCTCCTCAAAGGTGGCCTCCGGCACAGACGCAGCGATATTTTCTTTTATGGTCCTGGAATAGAGAAATGGTTCCTGGAGCACCATTCCCACATTCTTTCTGATCCATTCCAGTGGAATTTCCCTGATATTTTTTCCTCCCAGCGTGATATCTCCCTGTCCTTTCTCCAGCTCATATAACCGGTTGAGGAGCTGCATGATCGTGGACTTGCCGCTGCCGGTACCGCCCAGGATTCCCAGTGTACTGCCCTGGGGGATAGAGAAGGAGACATCTGAAAGCACCTCTTTCCCATCCTTATATCCATAGTTCACATGAGAAAATGCAATGTCATAGCTCTGAGGTTCTTCCTGTTTTTTATACTCTTTTTTGTCCTGGTACTCTTCCTCCTCAGCCCGTATGATATAATCCACACGTTCAAAAGAAACACCCGCCTTACTCATGTCCGAGAGGATTCGTCCAAGTCCGCGGATAGGCCATACTAAAGTCGTATTGTAAGAGGCAAACGCAATAAATTCTCCCACGGAAATATTCCCGTGTACAGCCTCCGCTGCCCCAAGAACGATCACCGCAACCACCTGCAGACCGGTGATCAGATCCCCGATTCCCCAGTAAAGCCCAGACAAGGTGCCAAGCTTGATCCACAACTCCGCAAATGCGTTATTTTTCTCATAAAAACGTTCCATCTCAAACTTTTCCCTGCCGAAAGCCCGCACCACCCGGACACCTGTGGCATTCTCCTGCACCACAGTGGATAATTCCCCTTCCGCTTCGTCGGCCGTTGTAAAACGCCCTGCGATCAGACGGTAAAAAATCGTGGAGTACAGCGCAACTAACGGCACGAAACACAGAACTATAACGGACAGCTTCACATTCATGGAAAACATCATTGCAAAGGAGACCGTTACCAGAAATACCGTACGGAACACCTCCAAAAGCTGCGTGACTACAAAGTTGCGGATCACCTCCACATCTGAGGTGCAGCGCTGAATAATATCACCTGTCTGATGTCTATCGTGCCATTCCATAGGAAGCCTCTGCACATGGGAAAACAGCGCATCCCTCATGTTCTTGGCAAAATTCTCTCCCGCTTTGGCAGTATAAGCACGGCTCAAAAAAAGTGCCGCTCCGGAAAAAAGTGCCACTCCTACCAGCATCAGAGCCATGATCCACAGATGCTCTGATAAATATTTATATTTATCCCCGCCCAGCACAGAGTCCACGGTAAACCTAAATATCTGTGGTGTAAGGGAATTTAATCCGGTTGTGACCAGCGAGGCCAGCACTGCCACTAAAAAATACTTTTTTGAACCCTGGAAAAATCTCAGTACCAGGTCCGCTTTTCTACGTTTTTTTCTCATAATCCTCCTTAGGCTGTCTCAGCAAATTTCGTACTATATACATAATAATCGGTATTGGATGTATATTCAATATCTATATCATTTTTTCTCCATTCGTGCTATAATTTTGTTACCATTTTGTTCTGTAACTGCAGATCACAGAAAAGGAGGACCTCATGCAGATTTCTAATACCTCAGACAGCCCAAATAAGGGCAGCTGCAATACTGCCATTGCCCGGACCGCTGTCAGTCCCCTAAAAAACCATGATCTCCCTTCTACAGAAAACACGCCTGCATTGGAAACCCAACGGCTTATTCTCAGAAGATTTACCCCTGATGATGCCCCGGCACTTTTCCGTATCCTCAGCGACAAGGAGGTAAACACATTTCTCCCCATGTTCCCGCCAAGAACGCAGGAGGAAGCCGAAGAATATCTGCAGAAGCAATATCTGGACACCTACCGACAACCGTCGGGATACCGGTATGCTGTCTGCTTAAAAATAGATAACGTTCCAATCGGATATGTCAATGTAAGCAGTGATGACAGTCATGATTTCGGCTATGGACTGCGAAAGGATTTCTGGCATAAAGGGATCATAACAGAAGCCAGCCTCTCTGTGGTGGAAAAGCTGAAGGCTTCCGGCCTACCTTTCATCACTGCCACCCACGATGTGAATAATCCCAGAAGCGGGGAGGTCATGAAAAAAATCGGCATGACTTATCAGTATTCCTACGAGGAGCAGTGGCAGCCCAAGGATTTTCCTGTAACCTTCCGCATGTATCAGCTTAATTTTGACGAGCAGAAGGACCGTGTCTTTAAAAAATACTGGGAACAGTATCCTGTCCATTTTATAGAAGCTTTATAACGATTCCGTCAGCAAAAAAGTAACAGGATTTCACTTAGGAGTGATCACATGTTTATCCAATACAATAATCTGGATATTAACTTTACCATAGGCAGCACCCAATTCCGTACACTCAATATCGCATATGAAGACCTGCACCGCATCATTCCCAGCCACAGCCATGGGGATAACAGTTATGAGATCCACTATGTAGCCTCCGGCTGCGGATACATAAAGGTAGGGGAAAAGACATACGAGATCACCCCTAACACCCTTTATATGGCAGGCCCCCATGTAGCCCACGCCCAGATATCCGTCCAGGGCAATCCCATGGCAGACTACTGCATTTATTTAAGAGTACGCCGCACTTCTTCCGGAGATAAAAAAACGGACGGACTGGACCATCTGTTCACAGAAAAAACGTTCTGGATCGGACAGGACAACTGCCAGATCCATAACACGATGGAGCAGCTTTTCCAGGAATTGAAAGAACAGAAAACAGGCTATACGGTCTGCGTGGAAACGCTCCTGCGGCAGCTTATCGTACAGATGATACGGAATTATCAGGGGGGAGCAAAAGCCCTTCATCATTTCAGTCCCGCAACACCGGCTGAGGCCCAGGACTTTATCATAGAGGAATCTTTTCTGTATGACTACCCTGTCCTCACACTGGAACAACTTTCCGGGAGACTGGGACTTGGGTGCAGACAGACCGAGCGGCTTATGCAGGACATATACGGCAAAACATTTCTGCAGAAAAAAGGAGATGCCCGCATGTCGGCTGCCTCTATTCTGCTCACCTATTCAGACCGCAGCATATCCTCCATTGCGGAGGAGCTGGGGTACTCATCTGTGGAGCATTTCTCCGCAGCCTTCCGAAAATACTATAATAAAAGTGCCCGCCAGTACCGGAAGGAAACCCGGGAAAGTACCTGAACTTATGCTTCGGCAGTCACAACAGGCACATCTGCATACAGCATATTTTGCCGCACGCAGATGTGCCTGTATCGTCTCAAGGGTTAACTTCCCCTGCAAATTCAATTGACAGATGTATTCACTTCCCTCTTCTCCGCCTTCTGGTAATTCAGTAGTAGGATACCGGTACATACCAGCAAAAGTGCTGTCACGATCTTCCATCCCTCCGCCTGATTCTGCTCGTGCAGAAAAACCGAAGATAAAACCACCCCAAACACAGGATTGGTAAATCCAAAAATGGCAATTCTGGATACCGGATGATACTTCAGCAAAATACCCCAGACTGAAAATGCCACTGAGGAAATAAGTGCCAGATATATCAGCATGGCCACTCCCTTTGGGGAAACGGTATGGATACGCCCGCCCAGCAAGAAGCCACAGACCATCATGACAAGACCACCTATCATAAACTGATATCCGCTCAATACCACAGGGTCCTCATCACGTGAATATATTTTGAGAAGGCTGGACGCGAAAGCATAGGCAGTCACGGATACCAGAAGAAATCCTTCGCCATTTATTTTCATGCCTGCTCCCATGCCGCTGCCGTTCAGGTTCACCAGCACCACTCCGGCGAAGCCTACAATACACGCGGCGATCTTCCGGCCGGTCAGTTTCTCCTGACGGAAGACAAGACTTGCAACCAATATACTTAAAAAGGTATTGGATGCCGTTATAATGGAGCCTTTCACACCTGTCGTATGAGCCAGCCCCAAATAGAAAAACACATATTGTAAAATCGTCTGAAACATGGAGAGCTTCACAATATTTCCCCATGACTTTCTCTTTGGTATCAGCACCTTTCTCTGAAGGATACTTCCAAACCCCACAGCCAGCAGTCCTGCCAGGGCAAAGCGCATGCCTGCAAATAAAATCTGGGAAGCCGGGCTGTCTCCGGGTATCTCAAAAAGTCTGTATCCGATCTTTATACTTGGAAAAGCGCTGCCCCAGAGTGCATTACATAAGACAGCAAGTCCGCAGACCACCCAGACTCTTTCCAGCATTGGTTTTTTATATGTATTCATTTCTCCGTGCTCTCCTCTTCAGAAACACGGTAATCCTTCAAAATTCCATCCGCGAATTCTTCCTTCACATGAAACTCTTCTATAAGACATTCTTTGACCAGTTCTCTGGCTGCCTTTAACTGTCTGCAAGTCTCCAGCATTGCAGGTATTATGCTCTCCAGCCTTTTCTCCTCTTCAAGCTCCCGGCTGCTTTCCTGTTCATCACGCGCCTGCATAGTTCCTCCTCGCTTTCCTCCGTACATAAAAGACTATTTCCCCGGCACATACCAAACCGGAAAAATTTACAAGATATATTATTCAGTATAGAGGATATTGCCTCATTTGGCAAATAAAATATTTTTTAATGCACAGATGCGGTTTTTGCAGTCCGTGTACATGCTTTTGCTGCTATGAAGCCGAAAAACTGAATAGTAACCAGATACAGAGTCTATGCTTTGAACAGCAGCAAAGGGCGCCCTCCCAAACGGAGCACACCCTGTCTGCCGGCTGTAAACTTTATTTTTTAAGAACCATATCCACCGCGTTTTTCCAACCGGTATACTTTTTATCCACAAGACTGTTCTCCATCCGGGGGGTAAAGGAGGTTCTCTTTATCTTCACAAAAAGCTCCTCTTTCTCATAGATGCCAAGACCGATCCCTGCCGCATAAGCCGCTCCGATCCCTGACAGTTCTTCCGCTTCGGGCACCTGCACCGGTATACCTGCCATATCACTTTGAAACTGCATGAGATAAGAGTTTTTTGTAGGGCCGCCGTCTGCCCGGAGTTCCAGGATAGGTATTCCCGCGTCCTCCTCCATTGCCTTTAATATGTCAGTGATCTGGTATGCGATACAGTCAAGTCCTGCACGCACCATCTCCGCTTTCCGGGTAGTCCTGGTGATCCCGCAGAGAATTCCTGTGGCAGTGCTGTCCCAATACGGAGCACCGAGGCCGGTAAACGCCGGGACAAAATATGTCCTGTCCTCCGGCGCCGCTTCTCTTGCCAGGCGCTCTGTCTCCGCCGCGGAGGCGATCATCTGAAGATCATTCTGCAGCCAGCTGATCACAGCTCCGGTATAGTTGATATTTCCCTCCAGCACGTAATTGACCTGCCCGTCCATTCCCCAGGCCAGGGAAGAAACCACGCCGTGGCTGCTGAATACCGGTGTATTTCCCACATTCATCATCACAGAGGAACCGGTGCCGTAAGTGGCTTTCACCATTCCTGGCTCCAGGCATCCCTGCCCAAAAAGGGCGCCGTGTGAATCCCCCAGCACACCATGGATGGGAACCGGTTTATCCAGGAATCCTTCAAAATCCGTCTCTCCATAATAGCCGTTGGAATCTGTCACACAGGGCAGATTCTCAGGCGGAATCCCAAAAACATGACAGATATCTTCGTCCCAGGCAAGTGTCCTGATGTTAAAAAGCTGGGTTCTTGACGCGTTGGAATAATCTGTCTGATATGACCTATTACCGGTAAGCCGGTATACTAGAAAACTGTCCATGGTTCCGTAACACAGCCTTCCCTGCTCTGCCATTTCCCGGGCATCCTCCACGTTTTCCAGTATCCAGGCAATCTTTGCCGCTGAAAAATAAGGGGAGAGCTTAAGTCCTGTCCTTTCCCTGATCATCTCTGCACTGTCTGCGATTCTTTCACAGATTTCTTCGCCTCTGGCGCACTGCCAGACAACAGCATGATATACAGGCCTGCCCTCTCTATCCCAGGCAAGGGCAGTCTCCCTCTGATTGCTGATACCTATACCCGCTATCAGGTTTTTATCGATACCGGCTTTCTCCACCACGTTTTTTACCGACTGTACAGTATTTTTGTATATCTCCTCCGGGTCATGCTCCACCCATCCCCTGCTGTCGATCATCTGTCTGTGGGGCAGATCCGCACGGGCAAGCAAGGCTCCCCCACAGTCAAAAAGCAGTGCTTTTGTCCCCTGTGTGCTCTGGTCGATTCCAAGTATATATCTGTCCATATCAGACCAACTCCCCAGCTTTTTTTGCTATCCCTTCCGCATTTAATCCATAATGATCAAAAACTTCTTTTGATGTTCCTGTGATCACAGGTGCATCGGGCAGGGACAGATTTACAACTGTTTTCGGACATTCACATCCCACCGCCTGGCTCACCATACTTCCAAGGCCGCCGAACGGTGCGTGTTCTTCTGCTGTTATGACGGCCTTTACACCGGAGGCCATCCGGATCAGGGTATCTTTGTCAAAAGGCTTAACACAGTACATATCCAGAACCGCTGCACTGATCCCCTCTTTTTTCAGGATCTTTGCTGCATCCATTGCAGGCTTTACCATCTCGCCGCATGCCACGATGAGCACATCTTTTCCCTCTTTCACCACAGTGGCCTTATCCATTTCAAAAGGACAGTTTCCCTCTTCATAGACATCCTCCACCGCATTTCTTCCCACCCGGATATAGGCCGGTTTTTCATCCTTTAGCAGGGCTTCTGTCAGGCATTTGGTCTGATTTCTGTCGCTTGGTATGTACACTCTCATATTGGGGACCGCGGACATGGCGGCGATGTCCTGGGCAGAATGATGGCTCATGCCAAGAGCGCCGTAACTGATGCCGCCGCTGATGCCGATCAGTTTTACATTCGTATTGGAATATGCCACATCCACCTTGGCCTGCTCGTAGCTTCTGGTGGACAAGAAGCAGGCAGGGGATACTGCATAAGCCTTCTTTCCGCACTTTGCCAGGCCAGCGGAAATGCTCACCAGATTTTGTTCCGCAATGCCCACCTCCACAAACTGCTCCGGAAACCCGTCTGCAAACGGTGTCATGGATGCGGACCCGCGGGAGTCACTGCAAAGCACCACAATGTCCTTGTCTATCTTAGCTTTCTCCATTAATACCTGGCATATTACCTGCTTATTTGCTGTCTTATTCATGAAGAGCTGCCTCCTTTCCTGCGGCGAAATCACTGACGATCCGGTCATATTCCTCCCGAGTGGGTACCTTGTGATGCCAGTCTGCCTTGTTTTCCATAACAGGAGAACCGAAGCCTTTTATGGTGTTCGCTATGATGACGCTCGGCTTTCCCTTTGTCTGTGAAGCCTGGGAAAATGCCTGCAAAAGTTCATCCAAATCGTTTCCGCACACACAGATCACATGCCATCCGAAGGAGGAAAATCTCTCTGCCAGATCATCATGTCCCATCACATTTTCCGTACAACCGGAAATCTGCAGTCTGTTTCTGTCCACCACTGCACAGAGATTGTCCAGATGATACTGTCTGGCCGCCATAGCTCCCTCCCATACAGAACCTTCGGCCAGTTCACCGTCTCCCATAACCGTATAGACTCTGTATTGTTTTCTGTTCATCTTTGCCGCCAGAGCCATTCCCACGCATACGGGAAGTCCATGTCCAAGAGAACCTGAATTCATTTCAATCCCCGGTAGTTTGTTGTTCGGATGTCCAATATAAGGGGAACCGAACTTTGAAAACTTTTCTTTTACATCCTCCAGGTCAAGGAAACCTTTTGCGCACAGCACTGCATAATAGGCTTCCATGGAATGTCCTTTGCTGAGGACAAAACGGTCCCTGTCCGGATCATCTGCTTTGTCAGGAGAAACATTCATGACACGGAAATACAGCGCTGTCAGGATCTCCATGACGCTCATATCGCCTCCGATATGGCCTCCCTTTCCGGCCATAATAATGTCAACTGTATCTTTACGAAGATCAAACACTTTCGCTTTCAGATTTTCCATCTCATTCACCTCTCAAATATGCCTTAACCTGTTCCTCAATGGGATCATACAAATCCGGTTTTACACCTATATACTTGCATGCCTCGTAGAGCACCGGCACCACATCCTTGTGGATTCCCACACAGTGATGGATGTATGGCCCCTCCACCAGTTTTGCCTCCAGACGCTTCAAATTTTCCACCTCAACCCAGACATAGGTCCCTTTTGTATATGGTCCTTCCACCCCTTTTGCATGTCCCAGAAGCAGAGAGTATTCCCCATTGTCCCCGTCAAAACGGCACAGTGTCATATCCCCGTGTTTTGCCTCCGCTTCCACAGCGCCGGGATGATCAAATGCCAGAGGATAGCCAATCGTCGGTTTCTCCTTTGCCACGGAGACAGGCCATGGACCGCAGTGCTGTAAAAGCTCTCCGTTTTCATTGTCCGGATGTCTCACAGTCCAGTCCGCAAAGAAGGTTCTGGCCTCATCCATACCTGCCGCCTCCGCGAGAAGTGCTGTTATGGCACCGTGGATGTCTGTCTCGCACACCACAGGGATCCCTTCCTCATTCAGCAGGGAATTGGCCGCACAGGGCATGATCCCGATTTCCCCCTGAAGTGCGTTCCAACACTGGATTGCTATGGCACTGCATCCGTATTTCTCAGCCAGATTCTTCATGGCCGCCTTCAGGGCAGCCACATTTTCCAGTTCATTTTCCTTTATTTTAATACACATATTGTCGTGGCAGTATGTCATGATCTTGGCTACTTCAGTGCCCTCTTCCTTCACTCTTTTCATCTCACTTGTCAGTTCCGGGATCGGTATGGGAGAGAGCTGTATATGAAACCTCTCAAGAAGTTCTCCCTCATTGCACATGGTACTCCAGAAGTCAAACGGACGGGGGCCTATCTGCAGAATTCTTATTCCTCTGAACACCTTCACCACATTGCACACTGCCAAAAAATCCCTGATTCCCCTCTCAAATTCCGGGTCCTCCAGGCGGCAGTTTGTCATATAGGTAAAAGGTACCCCGAATCGTCTTAAGACCTTACCCGTCGCAAAAAGTCCGCACTGGCTGTCGCGGAGACGGACACCGTTTTCATCGGGACGCTCATCTCTCGGTCCCCATAAAAGGACCGGAACATTCAGCTCTTTCGCCAGTCTGGCAACTTCATATTCTGTTCCGAAATTGCCGTGTGGGAAGAAAAGTCCGTCCACTTTCTCAGCTTTGAATTTCTCTGCGATTTTTATTCTGTCCGCTTCCCTGTACAGAAGGCCTTCTTCATTGATGTCCTTAATATCTGCAAAATCCACATCCAGCTCACGCAGTCTTTCTCTTGTCAGATCCGCATATTTTACAGCATCCGGAGCACTGAAAATACTCCTTCGTGTTGGGGCAAACCCTAATTTTATTTTTTTCAATGTCATACACCCTGCTTTCTGTTCTCAGGACTACACACTCCTGCTGCAGCCCCCTCATGTTTCAATTCAAGGACACTGTCCCGCTCTATAAATTCCGTACAAATCTGAATCTTTGTCTTTGCCGTGCTTCTCTCCTGCATCATCTCTACAATACGGCGCACTGCCAGCCTTCCCATCTCCTGTTTTGGTACCCGCAGACTGGTCAGTCTTGGTACTGCTATTTCACAGAATGGCAAATCATCGAAACCTATGATGGAGACATCCTGCGGTACGCTGAAACCGGATTCCTGAAGCGCTTTCATAGCGCCCAGAGCCAGGTTGTCATTGTCCGCAAAAAATGCAGTGGGCAGTTCCGGCCTCTCGGCCAAATACCGCAGCATATCCTGATGAGCGGTCTCCATGGTGACACCTATGGTCACGGTATACTTGCTCTCCAGCCTCAAATCATGTTTGTTCAGGGCTATCTGGAATCCGGATGCCCTGGAACCGAATGCTTTGATCCGATAGCTGCCTCTCAAATATCCGATCCTGGTGTGTCCTTTCTGAATCAGGTACTCCCCGGCCATTCTGGCCGCATCCGCATTGTTGATAAAAACTCCGTCAAACGACATATCATGGTTCCAGTAGTCCAGCACCAGAAAAGGCACTTTCATTCCTCTAAATACAGCCGCCTCCTCATCCGTAAGCTCTGTGCCCAAAAGCACAATGGCAGAAGCCCGGTCCAGACAAAGATTCTCCACCTGTCTTTTATAATCCTCTGTCTTCCTGTCCAGATAACAAAGAGCCATCTCATAGCCGGCCTCTCTGCACTCCTTCTCAAACCCATCCACAACCAGGGAAAAGAAGGGATTGTCATCCACGATCAAACCTTTGTCTTTATAAATCACAAGCTTGATCTTAGTGATCCCCATCTCCCCGATATAACCCAGCTCTTTGGCTGCCCGGAGGATTTCTGACGCAGTGTCCTTATTCACACCTTTTTTGTGATTCAAAGCATTGGATACGGTAGCCGGAGAAAATCCTGTGTATTCTGATATTGTCCTTATATTTACTTTCACCGTCTCACCTCCAACACAATATTACGCCTTTTTGATCTGCACGGCCATGTACTGTCTCCCCGGCAGTTCCACTCTGAATTTACCTTTATGGATGCCTCTGTTCTCCACTGTCATATTCCAGGTGTCAAGCACGCGGATTTCGAACTCTGTCTCATCATCAAAATAAAAATCTCGAAAGGACGGACGCATAAAACTGTAATAAAACAGATAGTAGTCTTTTACTGCTTTTATCTGTGATGTGCTCTCCTCCGGCACTGCACAGACTTCATCCCAGCCGCATTTTTCATAAGGCATAAGGCCAATGCCCGGCGTCTCCTTCATAACGTCCAGAAGAAAACCAAACCGCTTATGGCTTTCTCCGTGCAGTTCACCGCCGTGGGACCACCAGAGAATATCCTGGGGATGCATATAGGTCTCCCCGTGTCCCGGATATCCCCCTCTTACAGCTGCCTCCCAAAATCTGCGCAGCATCTCCTCACCGCTTATGTTTCCCCAACCGTGCTGGATATTTCCCTCGTAGGCGATCTCATCCAGCACTATAGGTTTTTTATATTTTTCACGCCATTCATTTACCAGTTCTGAGGATTTGTATAAATCCTGCCTCTGAATGCTGCAGTGTGTGATCCACGGACGGTTGTGATCATAAAATGCTCTGCAGTTATGGATAGAACGCAGATGATTATATGGGTCCTTTACACAGATGATCTTCGCGTACCGCTCCCAGTCCTCCACATTCTTTTCTTCAAACAGATCGAATTCATTTGCCAGAGACCACCATATATTTCTGTAAGCCGCAAACCGTGCGATCACATATTTCCAATAGAGATCATCTTCTTCCGGTCTCATACAGGAAAATCCCCAGCGGTCGTAAGGATGCATTACGATCAGGTCTGCCTCGATTCCCAGTTCTCCAAGAGCTTCTATACATTTCTCAATATGTCTGAAATGTACTGTGTTGAACCTGGTAAAATCCCAGTCATTCCCCTCACTTCTGCCTGTATATTCCTGGAAGTTCTCCTTTGTGAGTACACCGGAATCCATAGGGGTTCCCTGATAAGGATAGGAGCGCGGCTCACCCAGGTTATAGTCATAATGTTTCGGGAAAACACAAAACCGGATTTTATTGAACGCGCTCTCTTTTAAGGTTTTCAATGTCTTCTCTATCATTTCATCAGACTGCAGATTCCACACATAACAGGTCGTTCCTATGGAATAATACGGCGTACCGTCCTCATAGGCAAAGTGATATGTATTTGCCACTCTCACAGGACCGTGGTTGTTCCTCTCCGGAGCTGATGCTGTAAAGCTTCCTTCCAAATCTGCGTCCAGAAATCCCGCACTGATCCAAAACCTATATTCTTCTTCAAAGGAGGGCATAAACCTCACTTTATAAATACCGTTTCCGTCGTAAAAGCCATCTGCTTTCACATATTCATTTTTACTCTCAAAGGTTCCCGTCACTTCCTGATCTGTGAATGGATTTCCCTCGGCGGGGCCTTGAAACTCCACCTCAAAGACGCCCCATTTTTCCACCTGTTTTTTATACTTCATTGTCTCCATAATCTACCTCCAAGTCTTATTTTCATATCGTCAGGCCTTTACGGCACCTGCCATGCCTTCCACAAAATGTCTCTGGAAGATCAAATACACGATCAGCACCGGAATCACGGAGATCAATACACCTGCGCACAGATAACCATAATCCGTTCCATGTTCGCCCACAAAAGTCATGATCCCTACCGGAACTGTTTTCTTCATATTATCATTGATGATAACGCTTGCCAGCAGATATTCATTCCATGTAGATAAAAAGTCTGTGATGATCAGTGTTGCCACAGCAGGCTTTGCAACCGGGAAAATGATCTTATAAAACAACTGCCATTTATTACATCCATCTATATATGCCGCCTCATCCAGTTCTCTGGGAACACCATTGAAAAATCCCCGCAGGATCAGGATACCAAATGAGATACCAAAACCTACATACACATAGAACAGTCCGAAATAAGAGTTCAGAAGCCCGATTTTGCTGTAAATCACATTGATCGGTACCAGCGCTGTCTGCATAGGAAGCATCATTCCGATCAGGAAGAAGATAAAAATTCCTGTTTTATGTTTTATTTCCAGCCTTGTCAGAGCAAAGGCCGCCAGCGCCTCAATGAAAATGCCCAGAGGTACTTTCAGACAGGAGACGATCAGGTCATTTTTCATATAAGTGAACAGCCGTCCTTTTGTAATCGCATTGACAAAGTTGTCCCAAGCAACGTGTGCCGGCATGCTGAACAGGCCTGCACCGCTGTAAAAGTCGGATTTGCTTTTGATCGCAGTTGCCACCAGTGTAAACATGGGCACAACCCAGATAAGCGCCAGGATGATCAGGACAATATACAATACCGCTTTTTTCGTGATTTTCTTTGTTTTTCCTTCCATGATAATCCTCCTCGCTAATCTTCTTTTGCCGTAAAGGATACATAAGGAATGATAACTACCATCATCATCAGTACCATAATACAGGCAACTGCTGTCCCGTATCCCACATTGTTGTACTGGAATACCTGTGAATACATGTAGGTGGAAAGCATCTGTGTGGCATTGTTCGGTCCTCCGCCGGTAAGACCCTGTACCACATCGTAAACCTTCATGGCTGCCACGATCAAAGTCGCTATCACAATGACAAAGGTATCCTTGAGAAGGGGAATCTTAATCAGGAAAAACTGCTCAATCCCGTTAGCACCGTCAATGGTGGCTGCCTCTAAAACGTCAGGTGAGATTGCCTGCAGGCCTGCAAGAAACAGGATCATAGGCTGTCCGATGGCCTGCCACAGAGCAGCCGCAAATACCGCGTAGAGACTTGCATTCGGATCTGATATCCATCCCTGGCTGAAATTAATTCCCAGCGCTTTGAAAAATTCATTGATAAATCCAATATTGGGGTTGTAAATCCATCTCCAGATAATCGCAACCGCAATGGGGGCAATGACACAGGGAAAATAGAAAAAGCCTCTGAAGAATGTACGTCCTCTAAACTGCTTACTCAGAATCACTGCAAAGAGCAGTGCAATCGTCATGGTCACAAATATAGTCAAAATGATCCAGATAAGATTGTTGATGATTGCCGTGTGAAAGATTTTGTCGCCTTTAAAAAGATTTATGTAATTGGATAAGCCCACAAACTGTTTATCACCGATACCGTTCCATTTAAACAGGCTGATAAAGAAGGAATAGCACACAGGTGCCACGATCACGGATAAATAGATGACCGCCGCCGGGAGCAGGAAGAGATAAGCGGCTTTATCTGTCCTTGTATAATTTTTCTTTTTTTTCATGGTTTCACTCCAATCTGTTTTGTCCGCGCAGTGGTTTTTTAATTATTTGTTATTGTACGCCTCAATTGCCTCCTGAATGCTCTTAGCCCCGTCTTCAGGTGTCATCTGTCCATTGGCAATGGCATCCTGGGCATTGAACAGCACATCAGCAACTTCTGTTGGGAATGCCTGGTCTGTAATGGTGAAGATACCGTTCTTCTCAGATGTCTCTAAAAGTACAGGTACATTCGGCTGTCCTTCCGGCATTTCCGCGCCTACGACCGGAAGCGGCAGATTATAATATTCCGCATATTTTTCTGTATTTTCTTTGCTGTAATAGTAATCTGTAAAACGAATACATGCTTCCAGTTCCTCATCTGAATTGTCTGCGTTAAACTGTGTCATCTCTGCAAATGCGGACATTCTGTTTGTCTCTCCACTCGGGAACGCAAATACACCATACTGGTCCATATCAAGGCCTTCCTGAATTATCTTTCCATCCTGCCACTGTCCCTGAATATCCATAGCACACTGTCCATTGGCCATATTGATCAGGGTATCATTGGGGTCCTGGGTCAGGAATCCGTCTGGGAAGTAACCTTTCTCACAGAACTCCTGATATTTTGCAAGGGCCTGTACCACTGCATCATTGTCATAGCTCTCGTCAAATGTATTCATCTTATCATGGAGTTCAGAGCCAGCGTAATGTTCAATGAGAAGCTCAACAAAACGCATGGTGTGCCAGCCGTTAAGACCTGCTGTTGAAATTGGAGTGATACCGTTTTCCTTTAATTTTGCACAGGCTGCTTCAAAATCCTCAAAAGTAGTCGGAACTTCTATGCCATTCTGTTCAAAGATGTCTTTCCTGTAGTAAACACCCAGAACGTTGTAGCTTGTAGGATAACCGGAAAGTTTACCATCTAATGTACAAAGGTCCATGGAAGTCTGAGTGAATTTTTCTTCCCATTTATTTTCCCTTGCATAATCTGTCAGGTCATAGGTAAGGCCGTTTTCCGCATAGAAACCACCCAGGCTTCCTCCCCAGTTAAACCACATATTTGGAAGCGTCTTGGAGGATGCCGCTACTTTACAAGCATCTTTTATTCCGTCTGTGTCATAATAGGAAACGGTTACATGGACATCTTCATTTGCTTTGTTAAATTCCTCTACAATAGGATCCACTGCATTCTGCCTTGTGTTCAATGTCCAAAATGTTACTTCTGCAGCCCCGCTCTTAGAACCATCCCCTGAACTGCTGCTCTCCTTACTCTCAGAACTGCTGTCATTTCCGCATCCTGAAAGAGCCATAGTTATCACCATTGCAGATGCCATTGTCAATGCCATTACTTTTTTAATTTTCATTTTAAATCCTCCCTGAAATTCTAAACAGATGTTTAAATTGTTTTTGCTTACATTTAAATTCCGACGTCGTTTCTTTAAACTTTTTTGTTCTTTATTTAAATTTATTTTATCATTCGTTTATATGATTTTCAAGGTATTTTTTATATTTTGCTTATTTTCATAATATTATTAGTAGTTTTTTATCTATTTTGTACATAACTCGGACCAATCCTTCTGCATTTCCGATTGATTTCATGTGTTTAGTTAAAGTTTTATGTAAATTTTTATATAAATAAATTCCAATAATTATTTATATAAAATTAAAATCAACTTATTCGTATAATCTAAAGAATCTCCACATAAAAAATCCCGCTGCAGGAATCCTGCACCGGAGTATGTCAGACTTTCATGTGACAAAAAAGAGATATGAGAAACCATACAACATGAGGTTTCCCATATCTCTCTGCCTTATATTCAACCCAGTAAATATACTGCTTTGTCAAATTGTTATTGATCACTTCATATTCACACTGTTTCCCACTGCCATTTTCTCATTCACCAGCACAACACGCCCGGAACCGTCATCCGGTCGGTTCATTAATTCTAAAAGAAGTTCTGCCATCAGGACACTTCTTTTTTTATGGGGAACCTCAAAATGTGTCAGTTCATATGGGAGCAGTACCGTATCCGGAATGGCGTCAATCCCCAAAAGTGATATCTGATCCGGCACTGATATTCCCATTTTCATAAGTGCCTGTGCTGTCCCCACAGAGACCAGAAAGTTTTCAAGAAACACCGCATCGGGCACCTCTTCACACTGCCGGATATATTCCGCTGCCCTTTTCTCTATCTCTTCCAATTCATTTCCCGTCTCCCAGAAACTGCCCTCCATCTCCGGATTTTTTTTCATATATTCCCCAAAAGCCTCTCTTCTTGCCCGGAAATTATAGATGGCTTCCGTATTCTGAAAGTATACTATTTTTCTGCATCCATGAGCTTTCAGATGATCCATACCTTTAAAAACAGCCTGCCTGTTATTAAAATTCACAGTATTCCAGCCGTACTCTCTCGGATCGCAATCGCTCATGACAAGGGGGATCCTACACAAGGAGATCAGTTCATAATCTTTATCTCCGAACTCATCCGCCCGCAGCAGTATACCCTTAGTCCCGTCTGTATTGCTTTTCAGCAAAGCCTCTTTCAACTCCTCATAACCGTAGGCATAGACAAGCCTAACCTCCAGCTTATCTTTTTGAAGACGCTCCACACTTTCTACATAGGTGATCCTGAAGAAGGAACCCATTCCCCCTGATAATACACGGGGAGAATTCTCAAAGATGATCAATTTTACAAAAGTACCTTTTGTTACATCTTTTCCCTGCTGTCCGCTGATATATTCCAGTATCCGCTTTCTCGTCTCCTCATTTACACCCGGTTTTCCATTGATGGCAAGGGATACTGTAGCAGTAGACACTCCCAGGGCTTCTGCCACCTCTTTTGATTTAACCTTCATCGCTGTCACCGCCGTCTCTGTTCTTTAAATCCCTGACACTGTCACGCTCCACAAAAATCGTACACACCTGTGTCTTTGTCTTGATCTTATCTGTTCCGTTAATCACTTCCAAAATTCTCTTGACAGCCACACGCCCCATTTCCTGCTTTGGAACACGCAGAGTCGTCAGAGGAGGATTAGCAATCTCGCAGAAAGGCAGGTCATCAAATCCAACCACAGAGATGTCCTCCGGCACCTGATACCCCTTTTCCTGTAAAGCTCTGATAGCGCCCAAAGCAACCATATCATTATCTGCGAAATAGGCGGTGGGAAGTTGGGGGCCTGTCTCAAGATATGCTTTCATGTCCTCGTAGGCCCCGTTGATGGTGGTGGACAGTGTGACCATATATTTCTTCTCAGGGGAAATTCCCGCTTTGTTTAGGGCAGTCGCATAGCCCACTGCCCTAGATCGGAAAGCTTTGATCCTGAACTCGCCTCTCAGATAACCGATTTTTTTGTGCCCCTTTCTCAACAGATATTCTGTTGCCATACGCGCTGAATCTGCATTATTGATCAAAACGCCATTAAAACTCATATCCCAGCTCCAATAATCCAGCATCAAAAAGGGACAAGAGGCATTCTTATATAGAGGCACATCCTCCTCCATCAACTCTGTACCCAGCATGATGACAGCAGAGGAATTGTCATGGATCAACCAGTTTACCTGCTCCTCATAGTCCTCATCCTCATAATTCAGATGACACAGCACCATCTCCATACCGGATGCCCGGCATTCTTTCTCTATCCCATCGATCAGCAGCGAAAAAAAAGGCGTATCGTCTATGATCAAACCATTTCTTTTAAAGATAACGAATTTGATTTTTCCGATACGCGATTCGCTGATATATCCCATCTCTTTCGCAACACGGAAAATCTCGGCTGCCGTATCTGCATTGACCCCTTTTTTATGGTTCAGTGCATTAGAAACTGTAGCAGGCGAGAACCCCGTGCGTTCACTGATATCCTTTATACTCACTTTCATATGCTGACCCCTTATCTAAACTTTTTAATATGTTACAAAATTTATATATAAATATTTTATCAAAAAGTTTAAATATTTTCAATGATCCTAATCTTTTTCTTTCCACATCTTAACAAACACCGGCACATACAGCATCCAAGCAGCCACCATAAGCACCCCGCAGCACACAATAAGGGCATTCACCAGTGAAAGGGGCAGCCGCAGAAAGAAAAACAGTACAAACATCACCACATAGGAAAACGCTGTACAGACTTTCCCGTACCATTTTGCTCCGTCCAGCTTCCTGCCCCTGTAATGGGACAGCAAAAGCCCCATGATACCCATAAATCCCTCTTTTACTATAAACAGCCCCACAAGCCAGCGCATGTTTTCATACCGAAAAGCCAGGCAGAGGATCATAGCGCCCAAAGTCAGTTTGTCCGCCACCGGGTCCAGAACTTTTCCAAGCTCTGTGATCATATTAAAATGCCTTGCCACCTTACCGTCCAGCATATCCGTGATCCCGGAAATTCCCACCAGAACAGCAGCTATATAATATTCTTTTACGGATTCTGCATGATAATACAAAAGCACATAGATAGGGATCAAAAGAATACGAAAATATCCCATGATATTAGGAATAGAAAAAACATCTTTCCTGGTCAGCGGTTTTTCAAAAAATGCCATAGAAATCCTCCCCTTATCCATTCACAACAACTACCGTTTTAGATCAGCCCCCGTATTTTGAGATAACCAAGTATTGCCTCCACACTTCTGTCAGCACCCAGAACACCGCTGTCCAGACATACTTCATATTCCTCGGCCTTTCCCCATTCCCTGTGCGTATAATACCTGTGAAAGGAGGCTCTCTCCTCATCTACCCTGTTGATCTTTTTTACAGCACTGTGCCTGGAAAGTCCCTCTGTGTCCATCACATATTGGACTCTCTTTTCCAGATCCCCATGTATGAAAATACTCACAGCATCCCGGTTTCCCCGAAAAATTTCATTCCCGCAGCGGCCGATGAGCACACAGGGACCGTTGCCGCACAATTCCCGGATACGGGCAAAGGGAATCCGCCCGGCTTCCTCTTCCTCATTATTCATGGCAATGGCATACAAAAGGCTGTCTACCGGCTGCTCCTCATAAAATTCCCTGACTTCTTCATAATCTCTTCCCCTGGCAATTCCGGTAAGCTCTTCCTTATCATAAAAAGCGCAGCCAAGGGCACTTGCCAGCTTCTTTCCTATGGCTTTTCCCTGACTCCCATACTGCCTTCCAATAGTGATGATCCCTTTTTCCATCCCAAACTGCTCCCTTCTGTTACATAAATCCCGCAAATACTGAAGCGCCTATCACAGTCAGAAGACCTGCAACCGCAATAGCCAGACTGCTCATGGCACCTTCCACCGGACCCAGTTCCATAGCTTTCGCCGTTCCGATGGCGTGAGACGATGCCCCCAGAGACAGCCCTTTTGCCACAGGCTCCTGGATATGAAAGATCTTAAATACCACTTCCCCTATCATATTGCCCAAAATTCCTGTAATGATGATAACCGCCACTGTGATCGTAACAATTCCGCCCAGTTCCTCAGATACACCCATGCCGATGGCCGTGGTGATGGACTTTGGAAGCAGTGTCACATACTGGGCATGGTCCAGTCCAAACAGCTTTGCCAACAGAAATACACTGACAAGGCTGGCAAGTACACCGGATATGAGACCCGCTGCCACAGCCTTCAGGTTTTTCCTCAGAAGTCCCATCTGTTCGTACAACGGCACAGCCAGGCATACCGTGGCCGGAGTCAGAAGATAGCTGATATATCTGCCGCCCTCATAATAACTGTCATAATCAATATGTCCCACAGCCAGTACCCCGATCACACAGATCACGCCTATCAGCAGCGGGTTAAAGACTGCCATCTTAAATTTTTTCTTGAGAAGCAGACCCACCTCATAACCCAACAGGCTTAAAACTGCTCCCCAAAAAACAGAATCACTCAGAAACGTTTTCATCACTCTTTTTCCCCTTCCGTATAATTCCCTGAGTCACAAGCCCTGTCACTGCCATGACAAAGACTGTAGTGACTGCAGTTATAACCGCAACCGGGATGAAGACTGGCTTCAGCACACCCCATGAGTTCAGCAGTCCCGCCGCCGCAGGTATGAACATCACAGGCATGATCTCAATTAAAAATCCCGCCGTTTCCTTTACCTGATGTGTTTTCAGGATTCCTGTCTGAAGCGCGGCCAGCATCAGAACCAGGCCGTAAACACTGGCAGGTACGGGAAGCGGCAGGACGATATGAAGCCCTTCTCCCAGAAATGAAAACAGTAAAATAATGCAGAATTGTCTCAGATACTTCATAGCTCCTCCTTCTGTCCTTTCAAAGTTGTCTATCTATACCTTAGAAATTATACAACCTCAGAATAAAAAGTCAATGTGTACCCGATAATTCCTTATCCCGTCACTGCCGGATATAAACCCCCTGTTCTTCTATGAAATCCTCCAGATCCTGCAACGCCTCCTCGGCCCATGTGTCTGATAATTTTACAGGCCTGCGAAAATACATATCCGCCGCAAGGCTCTTTCCGGTTTTGGTTTTAAATATTTTCTCCACAGTTTTCCGAATAGTCTCTTCATTCATATCACCCTCATAAAAGTTCACCAAAAAATCAGCCTCCACAAGGATCTGATGGTCCGGAGCTTCTATGTGGCTGTATGTGTGGTGATGTGCTACGAGCCAGGCCACACGTTTTATCACATCCTCGGCAAATTCCAGCTCATGCAGCATTTTTTCTGCTATCACAGGACCTTCCTGTTCCTGGAGTTTCCCCTCACTTCGTCCATACTTTTCCTCCGCAGGCTTAATACCTATGTCATGTACCAGCGCGGCCGCCTCCAGGATTCCCTGTGTTTTCCCGTCCAATCCTTCCTCTTCACCTATGATTTTCGCAAAGCTGTGTACTTTCACAAAATGCTGAATCCGCTTTACATCCCCTGCAAAAAAGTCTGTCATAGCCAAATAGAGCTTATTGTATTTGTTCATCCTTATCCTCCTTATCCTGCGGTGCGCCTCCTCTTAGGAGTGCCTCATCTTCTTCACATTGCCAAAAAAGCAGACAAAGTGTCAATCTGACCTCCTTGTCTGCTTTCTTTCCAACCTTAGATTCATTATATCATCTCAAACCGCACATGTCTATTTGCTTTTTTTGAGAACCACCATATCAAAACCCTTTACAGTACCGTCGTATTCTCCATACCAGACTGTGAACGGTCTCTTCGGCAGCCGCACTTCCACACTTTCCGGATCAAAGTTCTGCACGATCAGGTAAAGCGCATCTTCCGTCTCTCTGGATGTCACTTCAATGCCGGCAGGAATGTGGTGAACATAGCGCTTGATCCCTGCCTCTTTTACCAGTTTTCTGTATAATTCATCGTAAAGACCCTGCTCAAAATCCGCACATACATAGTAAGCTTTTCCTTCACCATAAGAATTACAGGTCAGCGCCGGCATCCCCGCATAAAAATCCTTTCCGTAGGTCATGAGGACTTCCGCTCCGTTTGTTCTCACCAGATCACAGAGATGTTCACATGTATAGGTCTTTGTCATGCACAGGCCGTTTCCTTTAACCGGAACGCCGCAGTTGGTCTCCCCGTCGTACAGTCCGTCAATTTCCGTACTGCGAAGACCGCACACCTCCATAAGTCCGTGAGGGGTTCCGCCCAGGAAGCAGAGGTCAGTATCATCCACAATACCGGACCAGTATGTGAGAATCAGTTTTCCGCCTGATTTTACAAACTTCTCTGCTTTCTCCTCAAAACCTGCCCTGAACATATACAGCATAGGTGCCGCCACGATCTTATAACTGTCCAGCTCCTGCTCCATGTCAATGACATCCACATCAAGTCCCAGCTTGCGGAAAGCATAATATGACTTTTCTACAGCCTCTTTATAATACAGATTTTTATTTCTCGGACCTGCCGCGTCCTCCATGGCCCAGCGGTTTTCCCAGTCATAGATAACCGCAGCCTGTGCAGAAGTACAGCTTCCTGCCATCTCACCGAGAGCATCCAGTGCTTCTCCCACTTCCGTAACCTCGCCGAACACTCTGGTATCCTCACCACCGTAATGGTCAATAACAGCGCCGTGGAATTTCTCGCTGGACCCCCGGCTCTGACGAAGCTGGAAATACTGTACACTGTCTGAACCATGAGCCACTGCCTGCAGGGATGCTGCCCGCAGCATACCCGGTTTTTTCAGCTTGCTCACACTCTGCCAGTTTGTAGCTGACGGACAGGATTCCATAAGCAGAAACGGCTTTTTCAAAATGCTCCGCATAATGTCGTGCTGCATTCCTGTATCCATGGCTGTAAGGGATTCCGGTCCTTTGTGCCATGTGGGATAATTGTCCCATGTGACGATATCCACCACGTCCTTAAATTTGTGGTAATTCAGTCCGCCGTAGTTATACATCATATTGATCATAACCGGAAGGTCTGAGCCGCCGTCTTTTACTGCCTGTGCCTCATGCCGCACAAAATCCACAGTTCTGTCTGTCACAAAGCGCTTCCAATCCAGATTTAATCCGTGAAGCCCTGATTCTCCCCTTGGAGACGGGCTTTCTATCTGTGAAAAATCATTGTAAATGTGGCTCCAGAAGGTTGTGGCCCAAGCTTTGTTCAGGGCATCTATGCTACCGTATTTTTCCTTCAGCCATCTGCGGAATTCTTCCTGACAAAGGGGACAGTGGCATTCTCCCCCATACTCATTTGACAGATGCCAGCCAATGACACCCGGATGCCTTCCGAATTTTTTGGACAGAGCCATATTCATCTGACGCACCTTATCCCTGTATACAGGAGATGTGTAACAGTGATTATGTCTGCCGCCAAACAGATTTCTGTGCCTGTCAGCGTCCACCCGCAGAACCTCCGGATATTTATCAGCCATCCATTTCGGACGGGCACCGGAAGGAGTTGCCAGGATCGTGGAAATACCGTTTTCCCAGAGACGATTGATGATCTCTTCCATCCATCCAAAATTGTATGTACCCTCACACGGCTCCAGAACGGACCAGGAAAAGATACCCAGAGACACTTCATTGATCTTTGCTTTCTTAAAGTATTCTATATCTTTATCCAGTATTTCCGGGAAATCCAGCCACTGTTCCGGGTTGTAGTCCCCGCCGTGGATCATCTTGCCAAAATTAAACTCTCTACCCATATTGATCCTCCAACAGGCCGGCCTATGGTAAACCGGCCCCGTTCTTTCCTGTTCTGTTTTCTTAAATTCCTCTGAAGCTGAAGTTAAATTCCATTTTGCCGTCTGCGTTCAGAAGATATTCCGGATGGGTCTTAGAACCCCAGCTGTCATCACCTGCGATACCCATCTGTTTTGCAGATACTCTGACCACCGTGTAGTGTACTTGCGGAAGCTCAAAGGAATGCGCTGCATTTTCTATCTCGTGAGGCGTATACGGAAGTGCTGAGAATTCCATTTTATCCCCTGCAAAAAGCATTCCTCTGCCTTTTCTGTCTGTGACACTGGCCCAGCGGACTCCTACCTTGTTGCCGCATTCCTGGGGAACCAGATATTCAGCCATATTATCAGAGACTTTGTTCCTGTAAATGCCCAGCTTTGCCCCGTGACAGCGGTCCACATACGTCTCCTCCGGCCCCATGCCGTACCATGTCACATTGTCATAGTCTGCGTCAAACTTGAACATTACGCCGAATTCCGGCATATCGCCCAGCTCCTTTACCGGTTCATAGGAGAGCACGGTTTCTATGGTTCCGTCACCATAAACTTTGTAGGCAAGGCTGCACTCTGCCGATGGAACAGATGGCATATAGTAAGTATAGGTGACCACTGCGCAGTCTTCCAAAACCTCCAGTTTAGGGATCCGGTATCCGCCCTGTGGGTCCTTGTGGTTCAGATACATGCTTGCCAGTTTCCACTGTCCGTAGCGCATGGGCATCAGATTACCGCAGTCGTTGTCCGTTGGCGCTCTCCAGAAATTGGGCTTCGGGATTGCTTTGATCATCTCCACGCCGCCATACACATATGAAACAAGCCCCCCGTTCAGGTAAGAGAACAGAACACGGAATCCATCCCCGTGAATGCCGATGTTGTGTACACTCTTCACGATATCCATCCTGCCTCTGTGCTGTACAGCAGGTGCTTCAACCTGATATACGCCCTGTCCAAAGGCAACTTCATGGCCTCTCTCTGCCCACAATGTGTCCTCTTTCAGACGGAAAGAGACAGTGACTGCATATTCTCCCGGCAGTGTCTGGACATCCACCGGCAGCTGGTACACATCCTCCGAAAGAGGCGCTGTATGTGTTTCCAGGCACTCTTTTTTCAGCAGACGTCCATCCTTTTCCAAGAGTACAACACAGTCAAAGCTGTCTGTATTCACAAACAGATTTTTATTGACCACCCGTACCTTATCTTTTTCCACAACTGCGGTGATATTCTGATAGTTAAACTTCACTTCCTGCATTTTAGGAGAAGGCTCACGTTCTCCTCCGTATGCAATGCCGTTGCCGCTGAAATTATAGTCACAGGGACGGTCATCAAAATCTCCGCCGTAACCCAGGAATTCTTTTCCATAGCGGTCCTTTTTATAAATGGACTGATCAATGTAATCCCAGATAAATCCGCCCTGATATAAAGGCTCTGCATCGGTCAGATCCGTGTATTTGTGCATGGCGCCACAGGAATTTCCCATGGCATGAGTATATTCGCAGCAGATAAAGGGTTTGCTTCTGTCCTTCTCCAAGAATTCTTTGATGCTCTCCACCGAGGGATACATCTGGCTCTCCATATCACTAGTCTCATTGTATCTGCGGTCCCAGAACACGCCTTCATAGTGTACCAGTCTTGTGGGGTCTTCCCTGCGGTAGAATTCTGACATCTCATAGATATCCTTGCCGCCGAAGGATTCGTTTCCACAGGACCAGATCAGGATTGCCGGATGGTTCTTGTCTCTCTGATACATGGAATTTACACGGTCCAGCATCATACCCAGCCATTCCGGATGGTCACAGGGCACAACGTTATTAAGATCCGGCGCTTTTTTCTCCGCCTGGGAATCCCAGGAGCCATGGGACTCCAGGTTGTTCTCCGCGATCATGTAAAGCCCATATTCGTCACACAGATCATATATATCTGAGCCATCCGGATAGTGGCAGGTACGTATGGCATTGATATTATTTCTCTTCATTGTGACAATATCTTTTATCAGCTCTTCCCTTGACACATGACGGCCGCTCACAGAACTGAATTCATGGCGGTTCACGCCTTTGAACACTACTCTCTTGCCGTTCAGCGTCATGATACTGTCTTTCATCTCAAATCTGCGGAAGCCGACCCGGTATGGGATCACCTCCATAAGGTTTCCGGCCTTGTCATAGACCTGGAAAAGCAGATCATAAAGCGCCGGTGATTCCGCACTCCAAAGCTGAGGCTTATCCACCTTCATGACAAGTTCTGTCTCACCGCCTAAACTGCTCTCCTCTGTCATCAGTGTTTTTCCGTCCTTTGACAAGGAAACCTTCACATTTCCTTCCGCTGAAGCCTTGAGCACGATCTCCAGATCTGCTTTAGTAAAGGTATCATCCAGAAGTGTGCGGATCCTCATGTCCTCCACATGCACCTCAGGCACCGCAAACAGATATACATCTCTGTAGATTCCTGAAAAACGGAAGAAATCCTGGTCCTCACACCAACTGCTGCTCGTGAATTTGAAAACCTGGGCTGCCAGCTTGTTCTCCCCTTCCTTCAAATATGGGGTCAGTTCAAACTCTGACGGTGTAAACGTGTCCTCACTGTATCCCACATAATTGCCGTTGAGCCAGACAGCAATGCCGCTCTCCGCGCCCTGGAACGAGATAAAAATACGTTTCCCTTTCATGTTCTCAGGCACTTCAAAATATTTGGCGTAGCTGGCTGTTGGATTAAACCGTGTGGGTATCTCCCCCGGCTCCAGTTCTTCCCATCCCTCCCAGGGGTACTGTACATTGGCATACTGAGGACGGTCATATCCCTCCATCTGGATGTGGGCCGGCACATGGATATCATCCCAGGATCTGCAGCAGTAATCCATGGCCTCAAACCCCGGAATCGTACTGTCATAGTTCTTAGCGTAATGGAATTTCCACAGACCGTTCAGACTATACCTGAAATTGTCCTGTTTCTGCTCCAATTCCTCCATAGAAGCATAGTATCTGTGGTCGGAATGGGCATTTACCCTGTTTTCCTGGAACCAGGAAGGGTCTTTCACTTTCTCGTAATGAAATACTTTCATCTCTACCTCCTATTGGTTATCCGGCAGATATTTCCCCGCTTCCCATCTGCCATATAGTTAAAAAATCAGGCGGATATCTCATGAAATCAAAATATCCGCCTGTATAGTACATATTTTCAACAGCCCGGCATCAAAGCCGGCATCTGTCTCTTTTTATTTAACAGCACCTGTAATACCTTCTGCAAAGCTCTTCTGCAGACAGAAGAATACAATTGCGGTAGGTAACGTACAGATGAGTACGCCCAGCATCAGCATACCGTAGTCAACGGTATAACCACCCAACAGGTTGGCTACCAGCATAGGCATGGTAATGGAGCTGTCTGTCTGTAAGATTACCTTTGGCCACAGGTAGTTGTTCCATGCATTCATGAACGTGATCGTCATGGCTGCCGCGTAAGTGGAACGCATGGTCGGGAAAAACATACGGAAGAAAATCCCTGTTTCACTCAGACCGTCAAGGCGGGCCGCCTCAATAATATCATGCGGGAACGAACGGGCACTCTGCCTGAACAGCATGATCAAAAACGGCGTGGAAATAGTAGGAAGCATAAATGCTGCCATACTGTTGACCATTTTCAAAGTGGAGAACATCTTAAACAGAGGGATCATGATAGCTGCGAAAGGAATCATCATAGCTGTCAGAAGGAGTGTCATAACAACATCCTTGCCCTTGTCATGATAGATCTCAAAGCCGTAACCTGCGATAGAACATACCAGCAGAGCCAGTACCGTCAGGATAACAGCATTTCTAAAGGAGTTCCACATAGCTCTTGCCAGGTCCTGATTGTCCAGCAGAGACTTGAAGTTGGACACAATATAACCGCCTGGAATCAGTTTGCCGGCAACCACGTCCGTACTTTTATTGGTTGCTCCGCAGAACATGTAGTACAGCGGAAATACAGATAACAGGGAAACGATCGACAGAAATACATACTGGAATATTTTTTGGCCTTTATTCATCGTTCATCACCTACTTTCATCTGGATAACTGCCAGAATTGCCACCATGATCAGCACAATGATGGACATTGCAGCCGCATAGCCGAAGTTCGGGCTTTGTACAAAGGACGTATTGTATATGTAGTGGGACAGAGTCATAGTTGTCTTACCCGGTCCGCCGTTAGTCAGGTTCAGAGACTCATCGAACAACTGCAGTGTACCATTTGTGGACATGATCGTTGTCAGAAGAATCGTAGGTTTCAAAAGCGGTACTGTGATCTTGAAGAACGATTGAAGCGGTGACGCACCGTCAATCTTGGCAGCCTCATATACGGAATATTCAATATTCTGCAGGCCTGACAGATAGAATACCATATTATATCCTGTCCATCTCCAGATCAGAGCGATGATAATAACCGCCCTTGCGGTCCATGCATTTGCAAACCACATAATAGGATTCAAACCAAATCCTCTTAAAACTGTGTTGATAAAACCATCATTTGCAAACATTGAACGGAAAATCATTGCATAGGATACAAGGGATGTTGCACAGGGAAGGAAAATCGCTGTACGGAACAATCCTTTGAACCGCAGATGCTTATTGTTCAGCATAGAAGCCAGTGCCAGTGCCATTACCAGCATGACCGGTACCTGAATGATCAGGTAGAAGAATGTGTTGAACAAACATTGTTTAAATGTAGGGTCTTTCAGAATACGGAGATAGTTCGCAGCACCTCCGAAAGTCAAATTAATACCAATACCTGTCTGCAGTGACATAATGAACGCTTTGATCATTGGATAAAAACTCATCCAACAGATCAGGGCCGTTGCCGGGATCAGGAAAATCCAGCCGGTCACATTATGTTTCTTTTCCAGAGACATCCCTTTTTTATTAGGACCACTCATAAACATGCACCCTCCTTTTTCATTTTTAATTATGAACAGATACAGAACTTCTTTTCTCTCCGTACCTGATTCAAAAAGGCCTGCCGCTGCCTTTAATAAGCAGCAGCAGACCTTTCATTTCTTAGAAATAAAGAATCAATTCAGGGGTCTTTTATTGATCAGCCGCCCATTGTGAAGTCTACAGTGTCCTGAGCTTCCTGAAGTGCGGTTCCGATGTCAGTACCCTGCTGTGTAATCTGGGAAAGTGCAACACCGATAGCATCACGAGCGTCGTAGTAGAACGGTCCTGTAACGTTAGAAGGTGTCTTGGTAGCAAAGTCTACGATCTTAGCATATACTTTGTCATTTGAGAAGAACGGAACTTCCTGATTGTAAACATCAGAATCACCAGCCGGTGCCCATGTTGCCAGAGCGCCCTTTGAAATCAGGTCATCATAAAGTTCTGTGCTTCCGCCGAATGTGGATTTCAGGAAATCTACGGCTAAATCCGGTTTTTTACAGTTGGATGTAACTGCCCATGAAGAACCGCCATTGTTGGAGTAATTACTTGCCTCACCAACGCCTTCCATCTTAGGCATATTTGTAATAGCCCATTTTCCGGACTGATCATCCTGTGCTGTTACAGTAGCCATGATCCAGCATCCATTGATAACGCCTGCAACTGTACCGTTGTTGATAGATGCAACATACTGATCCCAGTCAGTTACTTCAAGTAATGTGCCGTCTTTTACCATCTGAGAATAAATCTCTACAGCTTTCTTAACAGCTTCATTGTCAACGATATTTGCTTTTCCGTCTTCTGTGAAGCAGGAAGCTCCCACAGACTGGATCATCATCATGATAATATCGGTGGAACCTGCCTGCTGTGTCAGTATAGGCTCTCCTGTTTTTTCTTTGACAACTTTAGCTTTTTCCATAAAGTCATCCCATGTGATATCTGTAAAGTCATCTACAGTATATCCTGCCTTTTCCAGCATATCTGTTCTGTAGCAGCTGATGGCAGCACCGTTATCGAACGGAACGCCGTAGTTCTTGCCGTCTAAGGTAGAGTAAGCTACTTTAGCTTCAGAGAACTGTGTAAAGTCAATACCCTTATCTGTTAAGTCAACGAAGATATCCGGGTAGTTGGTAGCGTATTTCTGGAAGGAGTTGTCCTGCATCAGGAAGATGTCAGGTAAAGTGCTTAAATCGCCTGCTGACATAGCAGTTGTCAGTTTTGTCTCAATATCATCTGACTGGATCTCTGTAACTTTAACATTAAATCCGTCATGATCCTTTGCATAGATCTCAGCAGCTTTATTGATCGCATAGATGTTGAAGTTCGGATCCCAGCACCATACAGTCAAAGTATTGTCATCATCTGTAGCTGCCACGGCTTCACCTGCCGCATCATCTTTTTTCTCATCTGTTCCGCTGGTATCTTCTTTTTTTGTATCACCGCCGGTGCTTCCGCTTCCGTCATCTCCGCCTCCGCAGGCTGCAAGTGAAACAACCATCATAGAAGCCAGCATAGCTGCAACAATTTTTTTTCTCATAAATAAATACCTCCCTTTAATTATTAGCATCAACACATGAATGTACATACAGTCCTATCATTCGACAAATTGTTTGTGTAATATGACCATATTTCCGTTTTTTCACGGTCCAGCATATATGTATATTACATCATTTCGTCGCATATGTCAACAATTCATTTGTCTAATTTGTACATTGCTTATTTTTTCTGATATTTACCCGTCTCCGGGGCCTCACCAGCCCTTTAAAACCGATACATTATAGTTGGAAGGGTTGTCTTCTTTTCCCCTTGCCGCGCTTCTCCACTGGTGTGGAGCAGTCCCCACAATCTTCTTGAAATTACGGATGAATGTGGCTGATGCCTGGAATCCAACCTTAACGGCAATGTCCTCCAGACGTTCATCTGATTTTGCCAGAAATTCACATGCCCGCTCAATCCGTACAAGATTCACATATTCTGCCGGAGATGTATTCATATATTCTGTGAACACTCTCCTAAAATGCGTCTCGCTCATATGGCAGATCTGAGCCAATTGTCCTACCTTTATCTCTTCCTGATAATGTTTTTCTATGTAATCCAGAACTGCCAGGATACTGTTCAGGCTTCCGTCATCTATGACTTTTGCCTCCGGCACACTGTCCGCAGGATTCATCCTGGCTATTTGAAGAAGCAGTGTGAGCAGGCATCCCTGCACGCTCTCCAGATAAAACTCCTCTTTGTTCCGCATCTCATTCAGAATGACACGGACAAGCGCATCGATCTCCGGCGCCTCTTCCCTGCTGGTCAGAAACATACGGCTGTGAAGCCGTTCAAGCACCGTATTGGCATACACAGGTTTGTCTGCGTATACTGTCTTCAAAAAACGCTCCGTGTCTATAAAAAGGTATTCCCAACTGTCAAAGACTTCGTCTCTTCCCGTTGTGTGATGCGGGAAATTCTTGGGGATCACCGTGATCGTGCCCTCCCCATACCTGACGTCCTCTTTTCCCAGGTGCATAACACCCTCGCCATAGCAGCAGTAACCTATCTCCATATAGTTATGAAAATGCATTGGATCACTTCCATACCTAGTTACCCAGCGTTCACCCATAAGTGCAATCAAAGGCACACGCTGCGGAATCTCATAATACCGGAATTCTACGTATTCTTTTTCTTTCTTCTTCATCTGCAGGCCCTCATTTCCATAATAAACTAATCTTTATACTTTAGCTTATCATAGCCGCTTGGACTTCGTCAAATTTTTAAGGGCTTGTTAAAAAAAACGTACAACCTCGGTTATTGTGGATTCTCTCAGACTTTTCTTATAAGGAATTCCCCCTTGTCCAGGATTTTTTTCCGATCACCATTGTCAATCGGCCTAATCGCCTTGGCTTTTACCCCTCGGTTTTCATCAATTATACCATCATATCTCCGCTTATTTTACTCATAATCGATTCGTTTTTTTGCATTTTCAATCATTTTTAGCAGTTTTGCTCCCATCTTTTTGTGTCATGTGCCAGGTTTTTTGTAAACTCCCACCCAAAAAACTGACCAACCCAAAGGAAATACCGGCACTTTTACGAAAAATACACGTCAGGACACCTGCGCCAAAGAGAGCATGAGCCACAGAACATGCAAAAAGGCTCCCGCACAGCCTGTATGCTGCCGCGGAAGCCCATCTCTTTTTATTTATTCTTCTGCCTCTGTATTTCCTTTGCTGTTATTTAAAAAACTGTCCATCATTCTTATGAGATCCAGCGCACTGAGAAAGGAATATTCCCTGTCCCTGTATTCCAGAATCCCCTGCCAGCTATGATGTTCCTGTGAAGTTATCGTCACCCGGAAGGTCGTTTTATGATCCTGCATCTGTGTCACCCCTTAACTATGAAAGCATCTGATCATCCTCTGCTCAGGTTTATTGTAACCCCGGCAGGGTACAGTGAAAAGCACCGTTCAGACACTTTCAGGAGCTTTTATACAACGATGGGACCTATGGTTCAAACCGAAGGAAGTCCTCTGTCATTTCAATCCGGCATACACTCTGTACGCTTCCTGTCATTTTCACCCGCCATTCCTCATCAATCTGGATCCAGAGCTTGCCGCCCGGCATGTGTACCATCACATCGGAATCGATCATCCCCAGCCGGTATGCCGCGCCTGCTGCTGCACAGCTGCTGGTGCCGGATGCCAGGGTATATCCCGCCCCCCGCTCGAATATTTCTATCTGAATATTATTTTTGTCCAAAACCTTCATGATCTGCGTATTGATCCGGTCATGAAAATACTCGGAACGTTCTGAAAATGCGCCTATTTTACAAATCTTTTCCCTTGAGATTTCATCCATGGGGATCACACAATGTGTATTGCCCATAGAGACACAGGAACAGTCATATTCCTTCTGTCCGAATACCATTTTCTCTCTGAGCGCCTCTCTTGTCTCCCCCACAAGGCCTGCGTCTTTACTGGAAAAGGACAGTCTTCCCATATCCGCCTGTATCCTTGTGCCGTCTGCGTTGAGAAAGCGCACCTGTACATTTCCACCTTTTGTTCTGATATTCAACCGCTCACTGAGGGTATATCCCGCGTCTTTTAAATATTTTGCAAAGATACGGATACCGTTTCCCGCTCTCTTGGCTTCACTTCCGTCCGGATTAAAAACACGGACGGCAAAATCTCCGTCTTCTATATAAGGACCTGCCAGAATACCGTCTGAACCCACTCCGAAATTCCTGTCACAGATTTTCCGGATCTTATCCGCATCCAGCTCTTCTGTATTCTTTTGACAGTCATACACCAGATAATCATTTCCTATTCCGTGATATTTTTCAAATTTCACTGCTCTCTTTCCTTTCCTTAGGCGCTCCTTTTGCATTGGCGGCCATACCATATTCTATGTCACTATTCAGCATTTCGGTTTCATAGCAACAAAAGCATGCACATAGACTGCAAAAACCGCAGTCTTCCATTGTCCCTGTAGTCTGTATCTAGTTTATCAGACACTTTTGTGTTATAATATAAGCATCGTGTCAAAAACATTGCAAAACATGCTAAACACAGAAAAACATCCCACAGGAGGAACCTGAATTGGATTCTTACAGCAAAACCGGTTATCTGAAAGACGATTTCCGCCTCTTTCATATTACAGACGAGGAGGAAAACAGTTTTTCCTATCACTATCATGATTTTTATAAAATACTGATTTTCATACGCGGTGACGTCACTTACCACATCGAGGGAAAATCCTTTGATCTAAAGCCCTATGACATAGTCCTTGTAAATGCCGGCGAGATCCACAAGCCGGTCATCAACAGCAGCTCCGCCTACGAGCGGGTGATCCTGTATATATCGCCTGAATTCATGGATTCCTGCCGAGACAAGGAGGATTCCCTGAACCAGTGCTTTGTGCAGGCCCAGGCCAGCCGTTCCAATGTGCTGCGCATTGAGCTGTTCAGCCAGAGCCGCCTGTATCAGGTCCTGCAGGAACTGGAAAAGTCCTTTGAGGGCGGAGCCTTTGCCGCTGCCCTGTACCAGAAGGCGCTCTTTATGGAATTTCTAATCCTCCTGAACCGTTTCTCCATGGACTCCTACTCAGGCACATATATAGAAAACAGCCGCTGCAATTCCAAAATCCTGCCTGTTCTCGACTACATTACCGAGCATCTGGCAGAGGACATCTCCATCGACCAACTGGCCTCCTGTTTCTATATGAGCCGTTATTACCTCATGCACCTGTTCAAACAGGAGACAGGATACAGCGTAGCCAGCTATATTTCCACCAAACGCCTGCTGCGGGCCAGGGCATTGATCCAGAACGGCATGTCTGTCACAGATGCCTGCTATCAGTGCGGCTTTAAAAATTACTCCTCCTTTTCCAGGGCTTACAAAAAACTCTTCCACACATCCGCCAGAGGAGAGCGGAACCAGTCATAAAAAGCCTGATCCTTTTACACATCTTTTTTTCCTCCTACATATAGTAAATAAGAGTAACGGTCCGGCACTTCCAGGATCACCGGCAGCACGTTGTGCCGGATCGTTACCAATAAGTGTTCCATTCAGGAGACAGACAATGAGCCACAAAAAATTTGATTTTGCAGTTATCGGCGGAGATATGCGACAGGTCTATCTGGCCGGTTATCTCTCGGAATGCGGCTGCAGAGTATGTAAATATGCGCTTTGTGCAGATACTCCGGGCACCTCCTGCTATGCTGCCTCTTCTCTTTTAGAAGCAGTTTCAAATGCAGAGACCGTCCTTGCGCCGATCCCCATAAATAAAAGCAAAGAGATTCCTCTGCCCCTTCTATCGGATCTTCTTGGGGAGGGTCAGTCCTTATTTGCGGGATGTATACCCAGAGACTTCCAGGAAAAAGTATTTTCAAAAGGAGTCTTTGTCTCTGATCTGATGAAAGACGAGATACTCACCGAAAAAAACAGTATTGCCACAGCAGAAGGTGCTGTGGCGGAAGCCATTCAAAAAAGCAGCCGCAATCTCCACCAAAGCCGCTGTCTCGTATTGGGATACGGAACCTGTGGAAAAACCCTGGCGGCATACCTGAAAGGGATGTTCTGTCATGTAACTGTATGTGCCAGAAGACCCGGCGTACGGGCAGAAGCTGAGATACTGGCAGGGGAAGCCCTCTCCTGCGAGACACTGGAAGAAAAGGCGGGCAGTTTTGATTTTATCTTTAACACCATTCCAGCCCAGATCATTGACAGGTCACTTTTAAAGAGCCTGAAGAAACAGGTTCTGATCATTGATATCGCTTCTGCTCCCGGCGGTGTGGACTTTACCGCAGCCAGGGACCTGGGGATATCCGCATATCTCTGTCCGGGACTTCCGGGGAAATATGCCCCTCGTTCCTCTGCCTATGCCATTGCAGAAGCTGTTTTTCGTAAATTAAAGGAATATGAGTAACAGGATCTCCCATTAGGGAACGTTCTGTTGTCATATATGATAAGGAGAAGAATCTATGTCATTAAAAGGAAGGAAAGTGGGAGTAGCCTTTACCGGCTCCTTCTGCACATATAAAAAAGTGTTTGATGAATTACAGAAGCTGGCGGAGGAAGGCGCCGAAATACAGACCATATTTTCAGATGCCGCCCAAAGCATTGACAGCCGTTTCGGCAATGCAGAGGACTTTATAGAAAAGGCACGCAGCATTACAGGCAGAGAACCAATGCTCACCATCCCACAGGCAGAACCTATCGGTCCCAAGAGCCTGCTGGATATTCTGGTGATCCTCCCCTGCACAGGCAATACCATAGCAAAACTTGCCAACGGCATCACAGATACTCCCGCCCTCATGGCAGCCAAGGCTCATCTGAGGAACGAAAAACCTCTGCTTATCTCTATCTCCACCAACGATGCACTGGGAATGAATATGAAAAATATCGGCCTTCTTTTGAACGCCAAAAATGTCTATTTTGTTCCTTTTGGTCAGGATAACCCAGAAAAAAAGCCCAATTCCATGATCGCACACACAGAACTTCTCATACCTTCTATTGAGGCTGCATTAAACGGAAGGCAGTACCAGCCGGTTATACAGTAACCGGGAAACCGCTGCCGCCCACGGCTTGTTTTTCAACCGGCAGGATTTTGTCTGTACGGCCTGCAGTGCTGTACAGGCAAATCACTGCCAAACCAATCGCAGAAAGGAGAATTGCTATGTGTGGAATCGCAGGATTTTGTGATCCGAAAGGAAATTTTTTTGAGGAGGAGGGGAAATGGAATCACATATTAGATAAAATGAACCGGATACAGAAACGCCGGGGACCAGATGACCAGGGTACTTATCTGGACAGAGGCTGCGGCCTGGCCCATGTAAGACTGGAGATCATTGATCTTGTCACAGGCCATCAGCCCATGCTACACACAGATGCTTCCGGGACTTATGCCATTGTCTACAACGGTGAAATATACAACATGCCTGAGCTGAAAAGAGAACTGGAAAAGGAAGGGGCCGTCTTCAGGACCGCCAGTGATACGGAAGTGATACTCCATGGATTTATGCTGCACGGGGAGGAATATCTCAAAAAACTAAACGGCATTTTTGCCATAGCGCTCTGGGATTCCCATAAAAAACGCCTCTGCCTGAGCAGGGACCGTCTGGGGATCAAGCCGCTCTTCTATACCTGGGCTGACAGCTCTTTGGTATTCTCCTCTGAGATCAAAGGGCTTTTTGCCTATCCCGGCGTGACACCAAAACTGGACAGAGAAGGTCTCTGTGAAGTATTCGCCCTGGGGCCTGCCAAGAGTTACGGAAAAGGGGTATTCAAAGGTGTATATGAGGTACTTCCCGGCCACTGTCTGACTCTGGATGGCAGCGGTGTCTCTGAACATGCGTATTGGAAGCTGGAAAGCCGCCCACACACAGATTCTTTTGAAAAGACAGTGGAAAAAACCGCCTGGCTTGTGGAGGATGCTGTAAAAAAACAGATGCTCTCTGATATTCCTATCAGCACCTTCCTCTCCGGCGGTGTGGACAGCAGTCTTGTCACGTCCATCTGTGCCGCGGAACTGAAAAAACAGGGAAAAGTCCTAAACACCTTCTCCTTTGATTTTAAAGACAATCAAAAATTTTTCAAATCTAACGCCTTCCAGCCCAGTCTTGACCGTCCATGGGTAGAAAAAATGGTGGAGTACGCAGGCACAAACCACCGCTTTTTGGAGTGCGACAATATGGCCCAGGTGGACTGTCTGTTCAAGGCTGTGGATGCCAGAGATCTGCCGTGCATGGCAGATGTGGAATCCTCCATGCTCTATTTCTGCTCCCAGGTAGTAGAGCACAACAAGGTGACTCTCACAGGAGAGTGTGCAGATGAAATTTTCGGAGGATATCCATGGTTCCATAAAAAAGAGGCCTTTGAGGGGAATGATTTTCCCTGGTCCATGAGCATGGAACCCAGAAAAATCCTGCTGTGTGACGATTTTGCACAGTCTCTTCGCATGGAGGAATACGCTCACGCTGCCTATGAAAAAACCATCCGTGAGACTCCCCTTCTTCCCGGTGAAGCACCGGAAGAAAAACGACGTCGGGAAATCTCCTACCTGAACCTGCGGTGGTTTATGGCAACACTTCTGGATCGTATGGACCGCACCAGCATGTACTCCGGCCTGGAAGCCAGGGTTCCTCTGGCAGACCATCGGATCGTGGAATATGTCTTCAATGTCCCATGGAATATGAAATGCCCCAATGGCATTGTCAAAGGGCTGCTGCGCCACGCCGGAGAAAGATATCTCCCCGGAGAAATCCTCTGGAGGAAAAAGAGTCCCTATCCCAAGACTTATGACCCGGCCTATGAAAAACTCCTGGGAGACCGCCTAAAAGAGGTTCTGGCAGACCCCAACGCCCCGATCCGGCAGCTTCTGGACACCCGCAAGGTCCATACATTTCTGGAAAGTCCCTCCGACTACGGAAAGCCCTTCTACGGACAGCTCATGGCAGGCCCCCAGATGCTTGCGTATATGCTGCAGGTAAATTACTGGCTGGAAAAATATAAAATACGCATTTTATAGATCAATACCGATGAAAGTGCGCAGGCTCGCTGAATGGTCACTGTTTTTTGCAGCCATTCAAGCAGGTCTGCGCGATCATTTTCATACCTGAGGCACCACTTCACAGACGGTAAGGCATCCCTCTCTGACTGTAAAGCGGATTTCCATCCCGGCAAAACCAAATCCGTAGACCCGCTCCGGGTCGTTCTGGTATGCAGGCCTCGGATCATTTGCCAGGACTCCCCTAAGGGCTGCTCTCTTATCTTCCGGTACTATTTCTTCCAGTTCCTGTGGAAATTCCACCTCCAGCCTGTCCTCTCTGTGTCTGGACGCAAAACCGCCGTCTGCCTCCGGGTGGCTGTCTGAGTGAGGTACATAGGGCTTGATATCAAGAATCGGTGTTCCATCCATTAAATCCGCCCCTGTCACATGGAGAACGGGGCCGTATTCGGGAAGGATTTCAATCTTCTCCAAACGGACACAGGACAGGCCTATGGGATTCGGGCGAAAAGGAGAACGGGTGGCAAACACTCCTTTTCTGGTATTTCCGCCCAATCTGGGCGGCCGTACCGTAGGGGACCAGGTGTCTCTTGCAGACTCTGAAAATTCCCAGATAAGCCAGATATGGGAAAATTCTTCCAGACCGCGGACAGCATCAGGGTTTCTGTACTTTGGTTCAAATATCACGGTCCCGGCAAGCTCTTTCACCAGGCCGCTCTGGCGGGGAATGCCGAACTTTGTGGGGAAATCCGTATGAATATGGGCGATTTTGTCTATTGTCATGTATCTCTCTCCGTTTCTGTCATTTGCCATTTTTGCCATTTTCCCTCTCTGTATACCTTAAAATACTTTTGAGAAACCGTATATGTTATATGGATGAGGGGCTGTTGATTTTAAGTAACCGTTCGGATTATCTGAACAGTTAGGATTTAAATACAGCATATCGCAATTTTTACAAACAATCAAGCAGCCTCCAGCCTCAAAATGGCATCGTACTGTCCTGCAAGGCGTTTGTCCATATGGTGTGTTATGGTAATGACCGTCAGATTTTTTCTTGCCAGCAGATTCTTTTCGATTTCAAATGCGGTTTCCGGGTCAATGGCAGAAGTCCCCTCATCCAATATAAGAACAGGAGTCTTTCTGATCAGCGCTCGGGCTACAGCGATACGCTGTCTTTGTCCTCCTGACAGGAGTTGACCGTTTTCCCCTACCTTTGTATCGATACCGTTTTCAAGGCCGGACAGATACTCCCACATTCCGCTTTCCCGCAGGGCTGCATATATCTCTTCCTCTGTGTACTTCTGTCCCAGACAGATGTTGTCACGGATATCCGTGTCAAAGAGAAACACATTCTGATGGATCACTGCTATCCTCCTGTTGATCTCCTGCTGGTTCATCTCTTTCACAGAAATTCCGTCTATGTATATCTGTCCCTCAAAATTCCTGGAATATCCGGTCAAAAGTTTGATAAGTGTGGACTTTCCGCATCCGCTCCGGCCTTCAATGGCGTATTTCTTTCCCGCCTCAAACAGAAAATTCTCATGCTCCAGCACCGGATGCTCCTCCGTATAGGCGAATGTAAGATCTGTACATTGAATGGCACTTTGCAGTCCCGGTATTTCAGCACGGCCATCCATTCCTACTCTGTCGTCTTCTTCACATTCCATTAACTCCGCCAGATGCTCCATAACCGGTTGAATCCCCTGTATCTTAGGAAAATTCTGCAGAAGCATTACCACCGGAGTGACAAAAGTCCCGCTAAGCTGGATCAGCGCAAGAAGTGTTCCCATGGTGATCTTTCCCTGCATCATCTGCCAGGCGGCCACAAATACGATCACAATAACCGTCAGGGAAGAAAAAATATCAGAAAAGCTCTCATTGACTGCCATCAGCCTGTCTGCCGCAAACTTTTTTCCTGCGGTTTCCCTATTCACCTTCACAAATCTGCCCATAATACAGGAAAAAGCGGAATATCCCCTTATCACTTCATAGCCGTTAAGAAAATCTTTTGCCGCCACGGTGAATACAGACAGCTGTTCCGAATATGCATCCTGCCTCTCCTGGAGCTTTTTTCCCAAAAGTGCAGGCACAGCAAACAAAACCACCAGAAATCCCAGCAGAATAACTGTCACCATGGGACTTAAGTAAAAAAGGATTCCCAGGGTAGCTAAAAACAGCACAGCCATCTGAACACAAAGCAACAGCGGGATCAGATAATTATCCTCCACCAGTTTCACGTCATTTACAAGAGCAGACAGGTAATCGGCAGTGTTCCGGGAAGCATATTTTTCCGGTTTCCGTTTCATCACTCCCTTAAAAACCCTGTCACGCAGATTCCTGGTCACATTCCTCAACAGGAACTTTCCCATCAAAGCTTCCAGAAGACTGACGCCTCCCAGCGCCCCCAGATAGACCAGCATCACGACCAGCACCCTGTAAAATCCTGCCGCATCCCCTGCAGCCGCCACGTCTATCACTCTCTGCAGCAAAATAGAGACAAAAGCCGCCAACAGTGAGGACACCCCTCCAAAGAAAATGGTGCCTGCCAGGAATAGACGGTCTTTCGACTTATATAGCTTCATTTTATTCCTCCTTTTTATTCCTATTAAATCCAGTTTGATAACAGCAAGTTAATTTTATGTACTTGAAATATATTTCATATATATAAAATATCATGTCATTTTATATATGTCAAACTAATTTTATATTAATCAAATAAATACTCAAAAGAACCCTCACGCCGACTATACTTTTTTCCAAATCCGGCACTTTTATTTCACACTATTTTTATTTCCCACTATTTTTATTTTCCGCTATTTTTATTTCCCACTATTTTTCTTCCCCACCACAGCGACAACGTTTATGCTGTCACAGAGCCAATCTGTTATGATAATAAAATGGAGGAGATGCTATAAAAGCATCTCCTCCACATTTTTCAGAAATTCCCGTATGGACTCAGTCTGCAGGCAATAATAAACTTTCCCATCCCTCTTCTCCACTGAGACAAAATCGCATATCAACAGGAAGTTCATATGGTGAGAAACGGTTGAAGGTGACAGCCCCAGGCTTTCAGCCAGCTCCAGATTAAACTTTTTTGAACGTTTCAGATCACACAGAATATCAAGCTTACTCTTGTCGCTGAGTGACTTTGCCTGGCGGATGATGATCTCCTTGGCGTCACTTCCCAAGCCTTTCCCCGTATTCAGATACCCCAGAAGAACCCCCTGATATCCCCGTGTTTCCATAATGATCTGTGCCATAGGAGTTCCCAGTGACATATAGACAACATGGTCTTTTCCACTGGATTCTGCAATTTTTGAATAATTGTACGCTTCCGTGTCATCATTTTTCAGCAAAAGCTTTTCCAGAGGTTTTTTCACAGACTGCCTTGCTTTTTCAAATGCCGGAAGGTTCAGTTTCAGCATTTCGCTGAGCTGCTGCAGCCACCAGACCGGTTTTCTCAGCCAATTCAGGACATACCACATTTCCCGGCTCTCAATACTCAGGGTATCCATGAATTCTAAAAGCGCCTTTTCCTCTGAAATGTCAGGCAGGTCATCCTCTGACTTTATATTCTGATTCTTCTCCACATCCACCAGGTAATATGCTATTTTTCTGCGAAGCCTGTCAGGATCAGCCGTTTCAGGGTGTTCCACATATTCGCGGTTTTCCACTGCCAGGGCTGCGATCCAGAAAAACATATCAAGAGATTTGTCTTTGTAGAAAAATTCCTCCTGCGGCGTCTTTACTTTATATTTCAAAAAAGTCCTGATATATTTTTCAATGACAGAGAAATGTTTCTGATAAAAAACCTCTCCGCCAAGCCCGCAGTCACTCAGTTCCAGGATGACTTCTTCCCGCCACTTATTCAAATCCTCAATACTGAGCAGCGCAAGGGTTTCGTATATTGGGTCCAGCTCTCTTTTCAATATGATCCTCATAAAACTCCTCCGATAAAGATTTTATCTCTATACTTTTCCTTTTTCTGTTCATACATCTGTGCGTCCGCTCTTTTATAGGTATCTTCAAGAGACGCATCTGTTTCCTCATCGTAGAAAGCATATCCTGCTGACATCTGAATCTCTGTATCGGCAGACAGACCGTCAACACGTCTCCTCCGGCATGATTTTTCTATCATTTCCAGAATATGTTCACGGGGAACTTCTTTTAAAATAATAGTAAACTCATCTCCTCCTGTCCGGTACAGAGTCGCCTGCTTCGGAAGATAGGATTTTAAGATTTTGCATCCTGCCTGGATATACTTATCTCCGGCAGCGTGACCAAAGGTGTCATTGATACGCTTTAAGCCGTCTAAATCCACAGAGACAAAGGCAAATCCGCTCTTTACCTTTACGGTCTCCAGGTTATGGATATCTACCTCAAAGGCATTTCTGTTTTTCAGTCCTGTGAGCAGATCCGTATTGGCCATATCCTGATAAGCAGGATTAGAAATCCTGCGGAACAGCATAACCGCTATGACAGCAGTGATGATACAGAATATACAGATGATAACAGGCGCCGCAAGCTGCATACTTCTGAAGGTGCGGTATTGGTCAGACGCATCAAATTCGATACCCAGCACGCCCACCACCCGTTCTTCATCATGCATAGGAAAATAAGCGATAAAAACATTACCCCAGCTTGTATGCTTGATCTTTTTGGGGAGCACTACCTGGTTCTCCATGGCCATTTTCATATCCGGAATGCATTCCGGCTCAATGGCATCTCCTATATAACGAAAATCTTTGCTCTTAACCGGCAGTCCGTCCACCAGATAGATAAAGGTACCGTCTTCTTTTTCTTTTGCGGTATACAGATACCTGACGCCTGTGGCTGTCCTGACATTTTCCAGAGTCTTTTTTGCCTCCTGATAAAGATAAGATGTGCCGTCTGCCCTGCTGTTCAACCCCCGAAAGGTTTCCACATCCAATCTGCCGTCCGCATACTCATAAATGCTGTTTGCCCTGGACCGGAGCGCCCGTATCATGCCGTTATAGGTAAGGCAGTAACTCACCACAAAGGTGATCCCGCACGAGATCACCACAATAATGGCCGTCATAAGAAAAACCTGTAAATCTACCCTGTATATCTTTTTAAAGGAGCCTGGCGCCGTTTTATCTTTTTTCATCTTCCACCTCGCCGTAGGATACATTTTCCACCATCCCCACTGCCTTCACCGTTCTGCCTTCTTTATTCTTGATCGCAGTGAGCGTAATACGATTGCGGACAATGCTTCCATCCCCCATTTTCGCCTTGACCACGCAGGACGCTCTGTCCTCTCCCCTGTATATGGCGCGGTATATTTCACGGAAGGTTTCCTCATATCCCTCGCAAACTGTGTCCTGCTCGATAAATCCTTCCGGCGCATTTGCAACCGTGGCGTTCAGGCCGAAGGCCTTCTGTGCGTATTCTGAATAATAGGCTGTCCGCGTCTCTGTGTCCAGCTCAAAGATCACTGTATTGGTGGCCTCCATAGCCAGACGGAAGCGTTCCTCACTGATACGCAGGCTCTCGATACTGTTCATGCGAACCGTTTCATCTGAGAGAGCTGCGTAAAATATATCATTTCCATATTGGGAGGTCAGACAGAAAAAGCGGACTCTGAGCCAAAGAACGGATTTCCCTTTTCTTTTTCTCACAAATACTTCCGCGCCCTCCTCCTCTTTGCTCTGTTTTGCCTTAGCCAGCGCCTTTGTCATCTTCTCTCTATCCTCAGGAAGAATGTCCTGCATAACATCCACATGACCACTCTCGCTCATCCAGTATTCATCCATCAGCCTGTAGTATTCTCCATTGGCTCTCAAAACGCAGAGAGAAGTACCGTCGTAGCTGTACTGAGCCACAGCGCCTGTAATATTGCCAAGGAGGCGGTCAGTCAGCGTATCTTTGTGGAACAGATCGCTCAAATCCAGCAAGTGGCTGCTTCCAACCTTTTTTTTGCCTCCGTCAGAAAAATCCACCTTTCCCGGTGAATGAAGCAAATGCTCAAACTCCTCAACGCTCATAGGACAGTAGTAATAAAATCCTTGTCCGTAGACACAGCCCACACTGCGCAGGGTTTTCACATGCTGCTCCTTATTGACGCCCTCAGCGATCACCGGAAGGTTCAGCCATTTGCTCATATGCAATACAGCGTCTAGGATTCCCAGACTTTTCAGCCCTTCCCCTTCCATGAAACGCATGTCCATTTTCAAAATATCAATATTGGTGCTGCTTAACATATTCAGGGAAGAATATCCGTTTCCAAAATCATCCATCAGAATAGTAAATCCACTTTTTTTCAGTTTTTCTGTCTCTTTGATTATCCGCTCCGGCTGGCCGGCATATACACTCTCTGTAATCTCCAGCTCTATCATACCGGATGGGATCTGATACCGCTCCATAATGTCCGTCAAAACAGAACACACGTCCATATCAAAAATGTCCATGCGCGACAGATTGACAGATACCGGAACACACGGTCCGCCTTTATCAAGCCAACGTCTAACCCAGGCTGCCGTCTCTTCCCAGACATATAGATCCAGTTTTTCTATAAAATGGTTCTTCTCAAACAGAGGCACAAAATCCCCCGGCAACAGCAGACCTTTTTCCGGATGCTGCCAGCGCACCAGCACTTCTGCCCCTACAACTTTTCCGCTTTCCATATTACACTTTGGCTGCATATAGATTTTGAATTCCCTGTTTTTGATCCCTGCCGCCATACTGTTAGTGATCTCCTGCTCCCTGAGCAGTTTTTCCCGCATCCCCTCCCGGTACACTGCTACGTGATGGTCATTGCCCTTGATAGAGTTTAAAGCCATCAGCGCCCGGTCACACATATTTCCCACTGCCGGTTCTTCCCCCTCCGTTCGGTAAATGCCGACTGCGGGAACAGCCTGTGCATCCATGGGTTTTTCACTGAAAATCCCAAGTATCCGGTTCACTGTACTTGACTCATCCTCCGCTGGAACGCAGAGTGCAAAGACATCATCCCTCAGATTCCCCGCAACACTTTTCCCTTCCCGGATCATGCATTTTAGCTGTCCTGACACATATTTCAAAAGCAGGTCCCCCTGCTCCCTGCCGTACAATTCATTTACTAATTTAAACCGCTCAATATCGATACAGATGATTTCAAAACGGGTCTGAGGATTCTGCCGCATGATCTCTTCGGCTGACGCACAGAAAGCTTCCCGGTTGTATAAATTTGTCACCTGATCATATTTTTTCAGATAAGTGATATTTTCTCTTAACTTTCTGTTCTCCTCCAGAAGGTCTTTATAATTACAATCTTCCTGCATCTTAAATCCTCAATGATTCTTTCGTTATATTTGGGTTGTTAGATTTATTTTTATTCTATCACTGCTATGAGGAAAATGCTATATAATTCTCTTGTTCCCGGCAGCCGGCAACATACGGGGCAAAATGCTCCTGTCTGTGTATCGCAAAACCGTTACTGTTCACAGAGCTGCGCTTTTGCAGGATTGCGGATCGTCACGGTCAAATGAAAAAAGGCAGGTATATCCAAATGTATCCGGATATACCTGCCCGCTCTTTTGTTCATGTTTCTTTACTCATTCCCTGCATGTTCCGGCTTGGGTTTCGGATCAGATCCCTGCCCTTTTCCCAGCTCTGCCGTAAATAAATTTCTGTATATTTTTTTCTGTGGCTAAGGGGTTCAGCCTCAAAACCTGTTCCCGTATCCTCTCCTGCGCCTCCCTAATGTCAACTGCCGCCGCCAGCTCCAAAACTTCCCTCTCCCAGAAATCCTCCGTTTTGCAAAAAGCAGTGGAATCCCAGCCGTAAGGCTTTCCCTCTGCGCTGAGTTTATGTCTTTTTCCGCATATAGTCAGAAAAAAGTTCATCTGCAGTTCCACCAATGCCCTGTCAAAACGTGACTTGTCTTCCTTTCCGAACCCGGCTGATCTCTTCAAATCGTGTAGAGGCATCACCCCCTGTTCTTCTATACAGGTATAGATACGTTTTGCCTCATTGCTGACCCGGCCTTCCTGATACATATCCGCAAAATCCATACCTCCTCTGCGGCAGGCAAAGAAATAAGGATACCATTCCTTTGTGATATATCCGCTCTTTTTAAAAAAGAATTTTGCATAGGCCGTATCATTTCTCTCATCCAGCACACGCATACGCCATTCCCAGGGGTCCGTCTCCTTATCCCCTGTGTGCCATTTGACCGGAGTCTCATAGGGCGACTCCTTGTCCCAATCCCAGTCTATAATGGAATAAATCCCTTCGGGATTGCCGCCGCCCATGGAGAAACCTGCCTCCATCAGAACCTCTGCAAAATCTTCATAATTCATTATCTTTTTCATATTTCACTCCAAATCCTGCACTGCTCAATGCACCATCTATTGTCTCCTTCTTCCTCTAAATAGGAAAAACTCCTTAACGGCTCACAGGAAAATCGCGGCATCTTCCGCAGTACTCCAGTATTTTACCCTCTGTGCAACCCTTAAAAGGACTGACATTAAGATACCTATATTTTACACCAGGAAACATGACAACTGTATGTCATCTTCTGATTCATCTGCCTGCCATGTGGATCATTCCTGTCCCGTCCCATTCTTCAAAAGCAAACCTTTTATAGAATTCTTCTTTTCCTTTTACGCTCATCAACTCCACACCGGCTTTCCAACCTTCCGGCAGTTGGCTTTCTATATACTCCTGAACGGACTCCATCAGCAGTCTTCCCGCCCCTCGTCCCTGATATCCTGTCTCTACAGCCAAATCCTTAATATAAAACGTCATGGCCGAATCCCCCAGTAACCTTGCCATTCCGATCACCCGCTCTCCATCACAGACAGAAAACGTGCACAAACTGTACTCTAAAGCCGCCCTGATCTGTTCTATAGGTGGAGCTTCCCATCCCACTGATGTAAACAGCCTGTAATATTCCTCCGGCGATAGTACATTCTTTTTGATCTCCATATGCCCTCCATGCAGTAAATCCTGTTCTTTCGTTCTACATTCACACTATACCATACTGCAGTACACCTGTCCAATTTCAGCCATAAGACCCGTGTTCTATCCGGCCAGATAATTTGAGCCTTCCCGTAATTGCCGGAAAGGCTCTATCAACTGCCTGTTATGTTAGACTAAAATACCGAGAAATCGATCATGTCTGCCAGATTCTGCAGCTGTTCCTTTGACAGGGAGACAGGCCCCTCAGCCGGTTCGTTTGTCAGAACGTTGACATATCCCCCTTCTGTATCCATATATACATTTTCATCCCAGACATCCAGCATATTGACAAGTACAAAATTCTGTGTTCCACTGTAAAAGATATAGCTGTGTTTTGTAATATGATTGATCATAAGTTCAACGTTATCCCCATTGCCGTTTGTATATTCCCACTCCTCATAATCAGACAGGTCTCCCATATTCAGGACAAGATTTCCGAATACACCGTTTCTGTTTACGGACATGCCGCCCACATATCGGTTTTCCGGCTGATTCTCTTCCAGTTTGACACTGATATCCCCATTGAAATTCCCCTCGGGAAATGTTCTGGCATAAGCCCATATCAAATGCTCTTTGTCCAAAATAAAGTCACTGATGCCGGTCCTGTCCATGATCTCCTCATAGTTTTCTGTTGTCTCCGGCTCACTCAACAGCTTCAAATCATATTTTTCGGTTATTTCGTCAATTTTATCCGCTGTCTTTTGGCTGATTGCGTGATATGCACTGTATTTTTCCAATTCCTCAGGAAGGCCGTTTTTGCTGACTTCCCCTACAGCCTGCAGCTCTTCTTCTGACTCCATATTTTCCAGGAAATAGCTGCTCCACTCCTGCGCCGCTTTATATTCATCGCTCCCCGCAAGCGCGTGGGCCACCATGTTTACAGCTTCTTTTTCTTTGCCCGTCTGTTCCTGGCCTTCTGCATTTTCGTAGACATATTCTTTTTCCACAACAGGATGTATCTCATCGTCGACCAGTATACTTTTCAGTCCGAAAAAGTCGGATGCGCTGGCTGTGATCGCCAGTCCTGCCAGCATTACGGCTGCCGCAGTAAGTGTGATCAGTTTCTTCTTGCTCATATATTTTCTCCCCCTGCATTTTTCAGTTGTGAAGTCTCCTTTTTCCACTCTGTCTAACAAATCCCTCTGGCGCGCTTCAAATGTATCAGAAAATTTGTGCTCCCCACTGTTTTCTTCCATTTGCTCCATCTCCCACGTCTGCCCCATCAGATATAATATGGTATCCACGCTGTCTTCCCGGTCATATTTTTTCTTCCGGTCATCCTTCATCCATTTCACCTCCCAATACATTTCTCGCCTTTTCCTTTGCCCGGCGCAGCCTGGAATAGACATTTTCCTCTCTCAGGTTCAAGCGCAGGGCTATTTCATGAACCGGCATACCTTCAAAATACCTCAAACACACCACTTCCCAATAATGTGCCGGCAATACTTTTCTAATCTCCTGAATCAGCTCCTTGTACTGCAGGCTTTTCATATAGGCTTCTATGGGCCTGTACGCATCTGCTATCCACTCCTGCTCTTCTACAGATACATTGCCCTGTTCCCGCCTGTTTTTTCTGTATATGTCTATAGCCGCATTTTTTACGAACCGGGTCAACAGGGTTTTTATCTTTTGCTCCTCCATTGTCCTGCATCTTCCTATATATGGAATGAATTTTTCACAGGCGTCTCCCACCGCGTCCTCCGCCTGATATTCATCGTGCAGGATAGAAAAGGCCACAGCGTACATCCCGTTTCTGTATTTCATGAATATGTATTCCAAAAGCTCAGAATCTGACCGGTTTTCTCTCTTGTTTTCCACCCTTATCCTCCCCTCTGCTTTTGCACCAGAATGATCACTCTTAATAATAATAACGAAGGAGCCGAAAGAAATTGGTCACTTTTGAATTAATAAAAAATAGAGAATTAACATTTCAACAAAGATTAAATATGATTGGATTGTATATGTTACAAGAAGAGAAAGAAGAAACAAAAGAAGATAATCAATATCACGAATATTATCATACTTACACTCATCTGGTGAAATTCCAGAAAATGTTTATGATTTATTAGCTGATCTTATAGTCTATGGACTTGCTTCAATTGCTTTAGATTTCAAAAAAATCTTATGTTAAGAAAAAAGAGAAAGTTGAAACTGCATTAAAATATGTTTATAAATTACTTCAAATTGATGAACCAAATGACTTTCACTTATGATAGTTCCTGCTACTCCCACATCAACAAATACTGCTTCCCACATAGAAGCTATTCCAAATGCTCCAAGTATAAGAAATATAGCCTTGCCAGTAAGAGCGAAAATTATAACAAGTTAGTCCTTCTAGTATAAATTCTTTTTTCATAGGAAACTCCTTTCAAATCATTTGATTGATAGTTCACTAATAGAAATAATTATATTTCCGTTTTATGATAATTAAATTCGCAAGTGGGACTTCCATCTGCTATGGTTTGATTTCTTACCAGTGTTGCTCCCATTTTTTCAGCCATCCAATAATCAAATCTGCATAGTTCTTTTACAATGTCAGTTGCATTTTCTCTTTTAGCTAATTTGCAGATACCGCATGTGAAAAATCGTAGTTCAAATTCGTTTAAACTAGTACCTTGTATGAGTTCAGATTGCCAGTCATATTCAAACTTATTCTTTAATGACCTTTTTGCCATAGCTTGTCTACGAGATTGCCATTTTTCAGTAAACACAGATTTCTTTGAAAATTTATTCATAATTGGATTTTGTTCAATTTTTTGAAACATACTTCTAACATCATTTGAAGTTAAATCAATATCACATGTTTTATAAATTGAAAAAATCATACATGCAAACAATAAGATTAAAGACATTGTATTTTCTTTCATACTACCGATTGATGGTGTGTTCTGAATCATATTTTTATATTCGTTTTTACAACTGCGTTTGAATTGTCGATTAATTAAAATATTTTTCTCTGCTAAACTATTAAAACAATCTTTAGAAAAGATAAACCAAATGGCTTTTGCATAAACATCGTATTTCATTTTTACCATCCTTTCGCCTCAAACATATGAATAATTATTCATATGTTCCATTATATTAAATGATAAAATAATTGTCAAGATAAAACGAACTTTTATTTATAAAAAATACAGGCCAATGGCTTTTCTCCACAAGGCAGAAAAGCCCTGGAACGTATCCTGAAACTGTTTTCCGCAAAATGTTCCTTCCCAATTCACAGAAATACATTTTCAGGCACGCCACGGCCTGCACTGACTGATCCTCTATCGTTTCCAGGGCAGATATATTTTCACACATCCACCCCCAAGTGTTTCTGAATTTCTCAACTCCAGCCTGCCTCCATGCTCTCCTATGATGCGGTCTGCGATAAACAGCCCCAATCCGGAATGCCTGCCCCCGTTTCTGGCACTGCTGCCCGTATAGAATTCGTCCTTTCCTTTTCTGAGCGCCTCCCGGGTAAATCCGGAACCGCTGTCCTCCACACAAATCTCCAGAACCTCCTCAAGCGCCTCTGCACGCAGGGATATCCTGCCTCCGGATCCCGCATACTCCACACCGTTTGCAAGAATATTCAGCAACGCCCGCTCCAGACGCTGCCTGTCCGCCCATATGGTTTTGTCCAGATCAGCCCCCTCCCATATGAGAACCGCCTGTCTTTCCGCTGCCAGTCCCTGGGCTTTTTTATGGATCTCTTCCAGAAAAGAATCTGCCCGGACAACTGTTTTTTCGCGCTTTTGTATCTCCCCGCCCCTTGTCATCTCCAAAAGCTGTTCCATATATTCCTGCATCTGGCAGATACTCACCTCAATAGCCTCCGCGCAGGCCCTGTCTTCCTCCTGAAGGCTGCTTTCCAACAGCAGTTCATTATATCCTCTCACGATCGTGATAGGTGTCTTCAGGTCATGGGCGAGAGCAGAGATCCGTTCCTGCTTTGCCTTCTCCATCTTCCACTGACTCACCAGGGATTTTTTCAGGGCTTCCTTCATACGCTCCAGAGCTTCCCCGATACGGTCAATCTCCCGGACACCACAGTTGGGCACCTGGAATTCCAGATCTTCCTGCTCTATTTTTTCTATGGCATATTGTATGCCGTTCATCTTTTTCTCAAGCATTTTCCCGAAACGCACTGCCATGAACAAAAGATACCCCAGAATCCCCAGAAGAACCATTCCATATATGAGTTCCTCCGCTGCCGGCAAGTTTCTGCGCAGCTTCGGGTCTGTGAACTGGGCTTTCATGGAATAGCACAGTACCAGTATCTCCCCGTCACGCTCAATCAGGCGGTAAAAGGTACGTCCCAGTCCAGTATATCCCCTGTGGCCTACCTGCCATGCTTTTTCTGCGTCTTTTTTGGGGATCGTCCCTTCTTTCCACTGCCCATCCTCTGTATAAAGAGCATATGTCATGAGTGATGGAATATCATCTGCCTGTATCCTCTCCGCGTTTTTCAGATTTTCCTTCTCCTGCTCATACTCTGTATCCCCATAATTTGCCGGATAAATATAGCCGCTCTGCATAGCCAGTGACATCACCACAAATCCCATGACAGCCAGAAAAACTGAACCAAACAGCCAGCCTATGAGATATCTGATAAAAAGTCCTTTTAAGCTTCTCTCTCTTTCCATGTATATCCGATCCCCCAAACGGTCTGTATAGGAATTTTTCCAAATCCCTCTGCTTTCTGCCTGATGTTTTTCACATGCATGGCGATCACCGAGCTGTCTCCTTCCGCGTCATAGCCGAACACCCCCTCGTAGATCTGTTCCTTTGACAAGGTCTGTCCGTGATGCAGTGCCAGATACTCACAGATGGCATACTCCCCTTTCGTAAGGGGCAGAACCTGTCCGTCCTTCTCCATCTTTTTTGCTCCCAGAAAGAAACGGAAACCTGACACCTCCACAGCATTCTTCTTCTCCCTCTGGTCTCTTCTCAGGTGCGCATTCACTCTGGCACGTATCTCCTCAGCGCCAAAGGGCTTTTTCAGATAGTCATCACCGCCCACACCCAGCCCCCGAAGGATGTCCTCCTCCCCGCTTTTGGCTGTTAAAAATACTATGGGACAGTCTGCCAGGTCCCGAATCTGCCGGCATAATTCAAAACCGTCGATACCGGGCATCATGACATCCAGTAAAACCAGAGAATAGCCTGACAGGGACAGATCCTTAACCACCAAAGGGTCGCTCACCGCAGTGACATGATGGCCATCCCTCTCCAAAATCTTTCTGATTAATTTAAGCAGCAGCAGGTCATCATCCACAGCCAAAATTGACGCCATATTTACGCCTCCTCTTTCCGTCCTTCAAATCTCTGAAACCAGATAAATATCATGACCAAGGATAACACAGAAACCGTAAGATAGCAAATTCCCCCAAGACGGATCTGACGCAGCAAACTCCCGCCTGCCCCCTGTTTCAAGGCAAGCAGCATAGTAGAAAAGCGCATTCCGTAGGATGGCCACCACACATACCAGACACCGTCCCCAAGACCTGTCAGCATGACGGCTGAGATGACGGATTCCCCCACACCGGCACCGATGGTAACCCCTTCGCCAAAACGAAATCCTAAAAATAAATGAATGACATAGACAGGCACATTCGATGCCCAAAGCACAAATATGAGTAAAAAAAGGTCCCTGATCCCCAGCACTATGCCTTCCCCTTTGAGGATAAGCACTGCTTGATAACCAAACAGCGCGATTCCCACCGCGAGAAGACCGGGCAGCAGAAACAGCAGCAGCTCTGAAGATAAGGTTTTTACACGGCTGGGCGCTGCCAGAAGGTTCTGCATATGCCCTGCTTTCGCTTCTCTGTCCGTAAGCATGGCCGTCACGATTCCGATGACGGCAGGATAAGCCATGGCTAAAAGAGTCACATAGGAAGTCAAATGTTCCCAGCCGTCCGCCGGCCGGATTCCCATATATGCCAGATATAAGAAAATACCCGCCAGCGGGATCAGGATATGAGCCGAAAAAAAGAGTGAGTGCCGCATCATATATGCCCTGCTTTTTAAAAATCTGTAAAATTCCTCCATCTCACACTGCCTCCCGTCTCATCCACCATTTTGCAGTGATCCAAAACACTGCCGCCAGCAAAGCAAACCCTGTACAGATGCCCGGGACAAACACAGACGCATCCAAAAGGGCATCTCCCTGTTCCAGCAGCAGCCCATTTGGGCGGATATGCAGTACAGGACACATAAGCCGGTCTGCAATGGAAAAGGGAAAGAGGAAAAAAAGTCCTTTTTCCACCACGGAAAAACTGAAAAAAGCGGCCAGAAGCCCCAGAATGACAGAAGGTATCATCCCAATCTTAGAGGACAGCATGAAATAAAAAGGAATCTGCCACAAACTGACTGCCCACACTAACAACACGCCCGCTCCGCCCCGAACAACAGGAACCCCGGTTACAAAGATCATTCCAAGCAGGCTGACAGCCCCCCAGAAGATCACCTGTGCCAGCAGCAGCCGCAGAGCCGCTGCAATGCATTTTGCCGCCCACTGTCCGGCACCGAATTCCGGCGAGGTGAGTAAAGTCTGGTAATGAAGCCTGATCTCACAGCGCATATTCATGGCACACAAAAGAGGGATCAGACAGGGATAAAATGTTCCATACCAAATGTTATAAGTAAACTGCTGTGCATAAGGCCCAGCCATGCTTATGAGATATCCAAGCACCACCGCCGCGGCCGGCACCAGCCATATCAGTTTTCCCATTGTAGAGTGCCGCATTTTAAATAATTCCGCACGAATCATCCGCATCCTCTCAGTCCCTCCCATTCTTTCTCACAACTTCCATAAAGAGTTCTTCCAGATTCTCCTCACGGGTGACATCTCCCTCATATCCCAGCACGCCCCCTGCTATGATGCCGATACGGTCTGCCGTCTGCTGCACCTCGCCTAAAATATGACTGGAGAGAATGACTGTTATGCCCTGTTCCGGAAACCAGCGGATCAGATTCCTAAGTTCCTGGATACCGATGGGGTCCAGACCGTTTGTAGGTTCATCCAGGATCAGAAGTTTGGGATTTCCAAGAAGTGCGGCCGCAATGCCCAAACGCTGTTTCATGCCATAGGAAAACTGACCGGCTCTCTTTTTTCCCGTATGTTTTAAATCCACCGTCTCCAGCACCTGGTGGATCCTCTCCTCAGGAAGTCCCCGCTGGAGAGTGTGCACTCTCAGATTTTCTTCTGCCGTGAGATTTTCATAAATAGGAGGATTTTCGATCAGCCCTCCAATCTGGTACAGATCTTTTCTGCACCACTCATGATCCCCAAAATAGATCTTTCCTCCTGTGGGCCTCAGCATTCCGGCGATCATTTTTAGCAGAGTAGATTTTCCCGCCCCGTTTGGCCCAAGAAGGCCGTAGATACATCCCTCTTCTATGGCCAGGGATACTTTGCTCACTGCTTTGCGGCCTTTGAAGGATTTACTCAGGTTTTCTGTCCTCAAAATATACTCACTCATATCATTCATCCTTTCTATAAGAACGGGTTCTGTTCTTTCAATCTCTTTTCAGACACCCTTCTGTTCTTATATCCAGAATAAAATGCATTTTTAAATTTTCTATAAAGACGCAAAAAAATTCTACTTATTAACTTGATGCCGCTTAAACGCATATCCTGAGGCAAGAATAAATCCCATAATACAAATCGCATCCGTCACAGCCAGCGCGGCAGGCAGACCGATCACTCTTCCGGGTATGTTATAGGCCAGATAGTCCGTAAAACGAAACTCGGATATTTTAGACGGCACCAGTGCAAGCACATGTTTCCAGACATAACCGCCTGAGCTTTCATACAGGAAACTTGGTATCAGCACCAGCAGAAAATCAACAATAATGACCCCATAGCTGTTCTTAAAAACGGCTGAGAGGAGCAGGGTAGCAGCAGTCATACAGAGCACTGCCCCGTAATGCAGAAATGCCACCAACAGCACAGCCTGCCACATAGTCAGGGAATAACTGATAAAATTTGCAGTGTCATAGGCCTGTATAGGAATGGTTCCCCCCTGAGGACCAAATATCATCAGGTAAATCCCCGCATACGTCAGTACAATTCCCCAGTAAACAGTCGTCGCGTAGATGATAGCAGTGAGTATTTTTGCCCTTGCCAGCCGGCTCTTTCCATAACGCATGGTAAGCAGCATAGAGGCAGCGCCTGTCTGGTACTCCCCTGCAAACATGGGGGCAATGCCCACACAGATCAAGGGCATGATCAGCATGATCCACCCCGCAGAATCTATCATATCTTTCCAGAACTGAAAACTGCCCAATTTCAGATCTCTGACCTGTTCATCCTTTTTGATCCAGTAGTCTTTCTGGCTGTCCAGTATCATACCGGTCTTCACAAAGCCATCCAGCTCTATGGCAAGCTGCGCGCTCCGGCTCTTATAAAAATCTTTTCCCATGCTCTTCTGAAACACTTCTTTTATATTCAGTTCTCTGCTGCTGCCCTGGTAATTTGCCGTCAGGAGAGAGAAGAATTCCCTGTTTCTTCTATAGAGAGTTTTGTATACTTCCTCGTTCAGAAAATTTGTCTCCGCCTTATCTGAATTCATTGCCGGGTCTTCTGTACAATCCAGATACTCCTGCATAAGCTGTTCCGCATTTTCCTGGGTAACTGGTACTGTAGGCATTTCTTTCAGGATTTTCACAGCCTCCATTCCGTATACACTGTTTCCTTTTTCATCTGCCGCATGGGTCTGCGCAATTACAGAATAGACACAGAAAAGCAGAAACATACAGCATCCCAGTACCGTGAGCTGGTTCAGCCGGCTCCCCCATATTTTTTTCCATTCATACCTGACCAACTGTCTCATCTACCATCTCCCCCTCTCGTCCGTCTCATCATAAAATACGCTCAGATATAAATCCTCCAGATTCGGCTCTGCCTGCACAGCCGATTCCATGGGCTTTATAGGGCTGACCGCGCGCAGGCGGATATTTTTCCCCTGGCGATGGGAATTGACCACACAGATGCTGTGGTCCAGGCTTTTCAGTGTACTCTCCTGAGCCTCACATTCCCAAACCTCTCCATTTATACTTTCTGTCAGCTCTGTCACTGTGCCGTTCATGATAAATTTACCTTTTTTCATAATAAGTATCCTGTCAGCTATATACTCCACATCAGAGACTATATGTGTGGACAAAATAACGATCCTGTCCTTTGAAAGGCCGGAGAGCATATTTCTGAAATAAGCCCTCTCCTTTGGATCAAGGCCTGCGGTGGGTTCATCCAGGATCAGTATCTTCGGATCATTGAGCAGCGCCTGTGCTATGCCCAGTCTCTGCTTCATACCTCCGGAAAATGTACGGATTTTCCGGTCTGCATCTTTTGAAAGATCAATAAGCTCCAGAAGTTCTTTTGTCTTTTTCTTTGCATAGGCAGGCATTAGCCCCTTCACCGCTGCGATATAAAGCATAAAATCTCTGGCAGTAAAGCTGGGGGAATAGCCGAATTCCTGGGGAAGATATCCAAGCAGATCCCGGTAGGCCTCTCCCATTTCTATATTATTGCGTCCATCCAGTCTGACCTCCCCCGATGTGGGAGTCACAATTCCGCACAGCATCTGCATAAGTGTTGTCTTTCCCGCACCGTTAGCCCCTAAAAATCCATAAATCCCCTCCTCCAGTTCCATACTCACTCTGTCCACTGCAATTTTATTCTTAAACTGTTTTGTCAGCCGTTCCATAGATAATTTCACTGTTATTACCTCCCATATTTTTCAAAAGCCTTTTGGTTTCCACTGCCGTAACCGCAATTCCGAAAACTGCCGCCATTCCCCAGCCAAAAATCCAGTCTGCATCATATACCGGTATGGCTGTTGAGCGCAGCATATTTATTACTACAATGAGGAAACCACCCCACGCGGTACAATACCAAAGAGCATTTTCGTCTCTGCACCGTCCAAGTACTGCCATGCATCCGGCGCACATCACACAAAAAGGCGCCGTAAAATACAGGACAGCTTGTAAAAAAAGTCCCGCAGTCATGCCGCTGGCAAGCAGTGCGCCTGCCATGCACACAGCCCCGTCAATAAAGCCAAATAGGAACAAGCGCACCAGTAGCTGTTCTCTGAGGGAATGCCTGGCCGTCTGCAGGATTTCCCGCATACCGGGCATACAGATATGACACAGTTCATTGACATTTAGCAGGCATAATACCGGAGCCGCCACAGACATAAGAGGCCAGACACTGCTTTCAAATCTCAGACCGGCCTCCAGTATCCCCAAAAACAAAAGAAATGTCACAAGCAGCTTTACTGCCCATACTTTGCCGCTTATAAAGCCAATCTGCCCTGTAAAAAATTCCATTTTTGTCATACGCTGTCTCTCAGGATGCAGCCCTGTTTGTTTCGCCGCCCATATTGTACGCAAAAGCGCCTCCTCCTGGTGATCCGGTATGGGGATCTCCCTGATTTTCTTCCTCAGTTTTCTATCCTTCATGTACTCACTCCTCCCACTTGTTTTTAATAGATATCTCTGCCTGCTTCAATCTGTACCGCACTGTGGATACAGGCATGGAGACGATCCGGGCGATTTCCCCCAGATGCAGATTCTGATAATACCTGAGAAGTATCAATTCCCTTTCCAGTTCCGGAAGCCCACGGATAATTTCCTGCAGAGTAAGCCTGTCACTGATATTTTCTGTCCCGGCAGAGAGCTTATCTGCAGTCTGCTGTATTTTCTCATCCTCCCAAACGTCTTCTTTTCTTTTTCTGTAATGATCTTTTATCAGATTTCCTGCTGTCACATAGAGATAATTTTTCAGTTTTCCTGTGTGCTCATAACTGTCCAGATTCTGTAGAAAGCGCAGGAATACCTCCTGTGTCAGATCCTGGGCGGTCTGTCTGTCCTCCACCCGGCAGAAGCAGTATGTATAGATATCTCTGTAATATTTTTTTATCAGTATTTCCACAGATTCCTGCTGGCCGCTTCGGATGTTCTTTAGGATTTTCTTCTCGGACATGGAATTTTCCTTTCTGCTGTGTGATCTGTAATGCTTCCGTCAGGTAACTACATTGGCTGTGCGAATTTTTTGTTTGCAGCCGGAAAGTACCGAACAATTACCGATGTCTACAGTATATAACGACCAGGAGACGAAAAAAAACAACTCTTCCGGCATTTTCTGTGTAAAACCAATAAAATTATGGTACGTTCATGGCTGATACCGCATTTGTTGAGTTATTTTGCACCTAACAAGGTACGGCGGCTCTGCTTAACAGAACTTTAAGGTGAGCATACTGCGTTACACAGAACTGTAAATTCAACATAATATATATATATATATCAACAACAACATTGTAATATTATAAAAATTTTATATTTAAATCAATTGCAACATTGCATAACATCAGTTATAATAAATCCACAGACAGAGTTTCCGTGTCATATTTCCCAGGAGGAAACCATATGGCAAGGAAAAAATTTGAACAGTTAAATCTAAAGGATGCTTTTTTGTTTTCCGCAGCACTGGAAGATCCTGAGGCATGCCGGCTGATACTTGAGCTGTTCCTCGGACATCCCATTTCAAAAGTGATCGTACATGCAGAATAAAAATGAGTACAACCTGCCCAAAAGGTCGCGGTATTATCAAAGTGAGCTGGATATAGCTTCCCTAAAACCGGGAGAAACTTATGACCACCTGAAGCCAAGCTATATTATTTTCGTCTGCACTTTCGACCCATTCGACAAAGGTCTGTACAAATATACCTTTGAAAACCGCTGCCTGGAAACAGAGATGGCACTTAAGGATGAGACGCAGAAAATCTTTTTCAATACAAAGGGGACAAACCCTAAAGATGTCTCAGAGGAACTGATCGCATTTCTTGAATACATAGAGGACAGCACTGATCTCTGTGCAGCCAAGACACCAAGTGAAACTGTTCACAAGATCCACAATAGAGTCAAAGAACTGAAGAAAAATCGGGAAACGGGGGCGAAGTTTATGATGTTGGAAGAATGGATCAAAATTGAAAACAAAGATGCCATTGCTGAAGGGCAGGCTAAAGGACGAGCTAAAGGAAGAGCTGAAGGAAGAGCTGAAGAACAAAATCGTTACAGCAGCCTTATTCTCCACCTGGCAAAGGACGGAAGAAATGACCAGATCGTGAATGCTGCTTCTGATGTACATCTGCTTGAGTCTTTATATCAGGAATACGGATTATAATCTTATGGCACTGCTGCAAAATTATTACATATCAAAGATAGAAAGCACGTTCTATGAGCTTTCTATTGTCATAATTCAAGGCGGATGGAAACCATCCGCCTGTCTGAATACTTCTATTTACATTCCACAAAATAAAATCAAATATGATGCGGAATCCTGTCTTTCTCAGAGTGTAAGCTCTCTCTCAATTCTTTCTCTTGCTTCCGGCGCCTGTTTTTCCATTTTCTCTGGGAATCCAAACATGGAGACACAGGCAATATTGTCACCGCCCGCTTTCGGGGCATTTTCTTTCAGCTGTTTATTTGCAAAGTCCATATCTCGCAGAGTTTCAAAGATGCCGTCAAAATCCACATCCCCTTCCCCCATTGCCAGATGCTGATGAATAGTCACATCTGCTTTTCCCCGTCCATTGAGCCACGGCGGGTTGGCAATGTTGCGGCAGTCCAAAGTCTGATTAAAGGTATCTGCAAACAGTACATGGGTCAATTCATCTCCCGCATATCTCAGCATAGAACGCACATCACCCTTTCCCTCATCATAGAAAAATCCATGAGGCGAGGAATATACATATCCCAGATTTTTGGAACGGAATGATTTCACCAGATCACATGTCTCGTTGTTCAGTTCACAGAAATCATAGGGGTGGGATTGGATCTCCACACGGATGCCTTCACGCTCAATGATCGGCAGGAGTTCCTCCATGGATCTGAACCACATGCCATTACAGATTTCCTGCTGGTTGGGGTCTCCTGACAGTTCTGTGTTGATGACCTGGACCCCCATGTCTACTGCAATCTGGATCATACGTTTCCAGTTGGCAACAGCGAACTGTCTCTGTTCCTCAGTAGGGCCTGACCACCGGTATACCACTATAAAAGAAGATATTTCTACGCCCGTCTCCTTCAAAGCCTGTTTATATTCCTGCTCACATTCTCTGGAAAAAAGCGGGTGCTTGTAAAACGGATTGATCCTCGGGTGAGGTGACTGTTCAATATACTTGTATCCCCAGTCAGCCACCTGATGTACCATACGGTTAATGTCCATCTGTTTTGCCAGAACATCCACATCAAATGCTATCTTCATATTGATTCCTCCTGATCTTTATTCATAACTGTCCCCCGCTCTCACAGCTAAAGCAAGGTACAGTTTACAGTTCTGTATTTATATCCATTTGCATTAAAGGTCTGTATTAAAGTCCCGTCTTATCGGCAATGTACGCTCTGGCCTTTTTGGCATATTCCAAAGGATTCGCCTTTGCAGGATCCTGTTCCGCTTCCACAACAACCCAGCCTTCATATCCGGCCTCCTCAAGAATCCTGAAGATCGGTGCAAAATCCACATCCCCGTCACCGGGTACCGTAAACACGCCTTCACGGACACCTTTTAAGAAGCTCCATCTTTCATTTCTGGATTTCTCCACCATTTCCCTGCGAATGTCTTTCAGATGTACATGTTTTACTCTGTTCACATATTTTTTCAGCACTTTTTCCGGGTCAATTCCCGCAAAGGACAGGTGGCCGCTGTCGAAGAGAAGAAATACCAGCTCAGGATCAACCATTTCCATAAAACGATCAATCTCCTCCTCTGTCTGCACAACCGTTCCCATGTGATGATGAAAGGTAAGTGTCATACCCTTGTCTTTTGCTATTTTCCCCAGCTTGTTCAGTCCTTCTGCAAGAAGTTTCCACTCCTGATCATCCATGATATATTTGCCTTCCCAGACCGGCTGCTCCATCTTTCCCTGGATACTGTAGCTCTGTTCAGACACACCGATCACTTTTGCTCCCATTTCCCTCAAGAAATCTGTAGCTTTTATGAATTCCTTTTCTGTATCCTCATATGGTTTGGAAATGAGAAAGGATGAAAACCACTGATTGCAGATCCGGATTCCTCTTAAATCCAACGCTTTTTTAAGCACCGCAGTATCTGCAGGGTATTTGCCGCCCACCTCAGAGCCTGTAAATCCAGCCAGAGCCATCTCGCTGACGCACTGCTCAAATGTATTTTCCTTGCCCAGATCCGGCATATCGTCATTGGTCCACGCAATGGGTGCGATACCCAGACTTACTTTATTTTTATCTAACATCATTCATTTCCTCCCTTACTGCTCCTGTTCTCTTCTTTATTCCTGATGTAATCAAGGATCATGGAAACAGTACCCTGTACCCCTGTTTTGGATACATTGACCACCAGATCATAGTGTTTCGGGTCGTCACGGCGCATACCGGTAAATTTCTCATAATAGCTGTTCCGCATCTCATCCTTCTCTTTCAGCTCTGCCAGAGAAATGCCGCCGTAATATTCTCTGCCTTCCTTTTCCCTGTATTCGTCATCCGCATAGATAAAGAATGAGTAAGTGTGCTCCTGTCCACCCAGGATAAAGTTTGCACATCTGCCCAAAAATACGCCGGGTGCGTTCTTGGCAAGGCCCTTAATGATCCGGCTCTGCTCTTCAAACATCTTGACAGCACTCATATCATCCGCCACCCCTGCCTGCGGATATGCATATGGCGAGAATGTGGGTTCCTTATCTCCATAATTGTAATTATCCAGATACTTCTGCACTTCCTCCAGATCAGACGTTTCCATTCCCATCTTCTCTGCCAGCAGGCAGATGATCTGACGGTCATAGACACGGCAGTTCAGTTCTTTTGCAATTTCCTCAGCGATTTTTCTTCCGCTGCTGCCATAGACACGGCCAATGGCTACATTGATCTGATTCTCAGAGTTTGCTGCGACCGGAATTTCTTCCGTTTCACCCTTTCCTTCCCTGGAAATCAGTTCCCGCATCATCTTGTCATACATTTTATCCAGCTTGTAACATGCTGCGATGATAAACATGATCACCCAGATGGCAATGGGCACATACAGATAAAAAGTCTTGATCGCAGAGATCGCAGATGCTGTCTGCTCTGCCGCTGTTGCTTTCAGTCCGTCAAATGCTGCCATGGAAAGAATCGCACCCATGATAGCGGATGTAAAGCCTGAACCCGCTTTCTGCCCCATACTCATGGAGGAGAACATAAGGCCTTCCACACGGATGCCTGTCTTCCAGTGGCCATACTCGATGGCATCACTCGGCAAAGAATACTGCACGCCATAGAACGGTGCAATGCCAAATCCTCTCATAATACAGGTTGCAACACCCAGAGGAACACTTGTGATATTCAGCAGGAAGAGGAGCTGTCCCGCGATACCCAGGATACATCCTGCGCAGATCAGGTTTCTCTTGCCGTATTTTGGAAGCAGCTTCGGAAGCATTGCAATGCCGATGATTGTGGATATTTTCTCTGCTGCCGACAGTGGCATTACCAGATCCACATCATTTAACACATACTGACAGTAATAGGTCAGATCGGTTCCGATGATGATCTGATAAGCTGTATAAAAGATCATCAGACCCAGGGCAATAATAAAATACCTGTTGGTCACGGTTACTTTAAATGCAGTCCAGAAAGGTGTATTCTCTTTTTCCTTTTTGTTCGCATCGGCTGCCTGTACACGTTCCGTACAGGTACAATATGTATTGATCAAAACGAATACGGATACAATGGCATATCCCGCGGTAACAAGAATCCAGGCCATCTGCTGGTTGTCGATCAGCTTTGCCACCTTATTGATTAGGGGCAGCGTAAATGCTGTTATGATCATACTTGCCGTAATAGAGAGCACCATACGGATGTTACAGATCACATCCCTCTCTCTCCTGTCACGGCTCATGAGTGAGCCAAGTGCATGGAAAGGCTGGCTGATCGCGGTATATACCACTGTATTCATAATGTTATAAGTTACAAAAGCATAGATGATCTTCCCCATATCTCCCATAGGAGGCATGGTAAACAACAGGACCGCTGCCAACGCGTACGGAATGGCCAGACGCAGGATCCAGATCCTGGCTTTTCCATATTTTGAGTGGGTCCTGTCTATGATAGTTCCCATAAGTACATCAGAGAATCCGTCGAACACCCTGGAGAGCAGCATGATCATACCCACTGCTCCTGCAGATATACCTACTACGTTTGTGTAGAAATATATCAGCAGAGTCGTTGTCATCGTATACATCAAAGTCAGCGCCGGGTCGCCGAAACAATATGCCAGCTTTTCCGACACAGGGACTTTGATGAACTCATTCATATCTTTACCCTTCTGCTTAAAATTAAGCAGTTCAGGAATTCCTCCCTTTGCCATACTATCACCTTTTACAGGGCGGAGCTTCCCCATCCGCCCTGCTCCTTCCTTCTCTTTCTGTGACGAGTCCTGTGCTCTTTGGTGTTGATATTCAGCATTCGGATTTCGCACAGCCTGTTATTTTCACTTTCCCATCTCCTTATGCCCCGAAAAGGACATATATATCATTTAGAAATATTTTTCCACAAATGCTTTTGTTACCTCAGCAGCTTTTTTCACATTCTCCTCATGAGACATTTCATAATACTCCGGACGGAACTCTTCGATCGTGCACACACCATCAAATCCGATCTCTTTTAAAGCCGCTGCAATTCCTGCATGGTCTACCACGCCTTCTTCCGGCCACAGACGTTTGTCATCGCCGCAGGATCCAAGAGGCAGGTCTTCGCAGTCATTTAAGTGATAAGCAAAGATTTTTTTGCCGTCTGCCGCTTTTAAATCCTCCATTTTAGAGCACATTTCATGGAAGTGGAAGGTGTCAACTGTGATTCCTACATTGTCCCGGTCCACTGCTTTTACCACATCATATGCAGTGCCAAACTGGTTGATGGAGCAATTTGGAGCGCCGCAGAATTCCAGGGAGATCTTCATATCAGCCCCCACTTTGTCAGACAGATAGCGAAGTCTTTCCACTGCCTCTTCCTTGATCTCACTTATACTCTTGTCCTTCACATCAAAGTTCGGAACTGTGATCAGCATTTTCATACCGATGGCTTTGGAAACTTTCAGGATGAAATCCACTTCATCGTCAATTTCCTTCTCACCGGCTTTGTCTCTCTGGTTAAAATAAATCAGGGTATTGTAAGCCCATGGTTTCAGATGATGGTTTTTAAACCAGTCAGCCAGTTCCTCCAGGGTATGCTCCTGTAAATAATCCTTCACACAGTCAAAACGTATTTCGATATAATCAAATCCGTATTTTTCACACATTTCCATATCAGCCAGCAAGGACTGTCCTTTACACTCCAGTGCAGTTGCCTCGTTAAATCCAATTTTCATAATTCTATTCCATCCTTTCGGTTTTTGTCTTATTTTGCCGGATGCTTAGCAAAACGCATCCGGCCGCTCATCTGTTCATCCTGACTTCCCGGCGTATTTTACCGGGAACACTTTTTATTTGTAGAATTCCGGCTTTTCCACTGCTGCGTTGATCGGCTCTACAGCACCAGTCTCCTGTGCTTTTACCAGCGCATCTGCTGTAATGGCAGCCAGGTAGCCATCCCATGCAGTTGGTCCGTTGATCACACCCTCAGCAGCTGCGTCAACCCAATCCTGGACCTCTGTGTCATACGCGTCTTTAAATCTTACGAAACAGTCTGTGTCGATGGTTGTGGAAACAGCGGCATTTTTACGGATACTGGGGTAGATCGGTGATGGCATCTTGATGGCGCCGTCTTCACAAACCACTTCACAGTTTATGTCATATCCGAATTTACAGTTTACAAAAACTTCAACGTCGATGCATACACCCTTTTTCGTGCGCAGCAGCATGATCTGCGGATCTTTTAACTCAGAGTGAGAGTATTTTGTCACCTTGGGCATGATCACCTGTGCAGATTCGTACTCGTCATCCACTAACCAGTGAAGTACATCAATTTCATGGATCGCTGTATCATGAACAGCCATGGGAGTTGTATAGTTGGTGCCAACCTCCGGGTTCCTGTGTGTACAGTGAAGGATCAGCGGCTCGCCGTATTCACCGGATGTGAGGGCTTCCTTCACCTGCATGTAGCCTTTGTCGTATCTTCTCATGAAACCAAGCTGGATGAGATGTTTTCCTGATGCAGCTTCCGCCTCTACTACTTTCAGACAGTCCTCAGCAGTTGTGCAGAGCGGTTTCTCACAAAAGATCCTCTTTCCTGCTTTGATCGCCGCCAAAAGGGATTCCACATGTGCAAATCCAGGAGATACGATGAACACCGCGTCCACATCCGGATCCTGGATCAGTTCGTTTGCATCTGTATATACCTTTGCCCCGCAGATTGCTGCTGCCTGCTTTGCGCTCTCTTCAAATACATCTGATACTGCAACTACTTCAGCTCCCTGAATCTTGTTTGTCAGTCTTTTGATGTGGTCCTTACCCATTCCGCCGCATCCGATAACTCCTACTCTTAACATAATACATATCCTCCATTTTTTCTTTTTGCTTTTCTGTAGTTTATATTTTGTTTTTGTTCTTTCTTGATGATGCAATCATACCATAGCGTTCACGTGAACGCAATCGATTTATTGTACAAGATTCACAGTCCATTTTTATTAACTTTTGCTAATTGATAAAAAACAGACAATGTTTTTGTGCATGTCGCCTGTTTTTACCACTTTATATTTAGCTATTCCCTTATTTATTTGTGTATTTTTACTTCGTCGAGGTAAAACATCAGTTCAAATGCATTCTTCTCAAAGTTCCCAATATGGTATATTTATATTATATTTTTAGTATTTTTCCAATATAATCAGTTGTATTATGGGTATATTTTATATTTTTCATGCGCGTGCACGTATGTTTTAATAGTCATTCACAACTGTGTTTTCTATGGTCAGCGGTCCTTCATCAAAATTCTATTTTCTGTAATTTTATGCCTTGAAGGAACCGACATAGATCAACACTTATCCAAATAACCTTGAGAAAACACGTACATTTGCTGCAATGACCGCAAAAAAACTTCCTATCAAAAAATCTTCAGCAGCCAAGCAAACGTCCCGTCTCCGACAGCGGTCCTCTATGGATCATTATGGATCATCACCTATAACAGTAAAAATGCTGTACAATTTCAATTTTTACAGTAACGATGCTGTACAGCTCCTATTTTACAGTAACTATGCAGTACAGCTCCTATTTTTAGTGGAATAACGGCAGAAGCGCCTCAGATCATTTATCATAATACGGCCGCCGAAACGGCCGTACCTCTACAGATTATACCGGTTTTTTATCATGATCTCCGCATAACGGTATACGGACTCTGGTTTTTCATCGTCAAACAACAGGTGGAACAAGATCATCACCGGTTCATATCCCTGCATATAGGAATCCTGACCGATAAGAAAATTGATAGCCCCGCGCTCCACCCATTTTTTATTCTCATCCAGAAAGTCATTGCCTATCACTTTGATCTCATGTTCTTTTTCAAGCTTCTCAAGCATTTCACAGACCCCTTTTACCGCAGTTCCTGTCACATAAATGCCCTTCAGCTTTGGATACTGCTCCAGAAGCTCCTCCACGATTTTTGCGGCTACCCACTCGTCATCATAGGAATATTTCGTTCCCACAAGCTGGATATCGGGATAACTCTCAAGTATTTCTGACTGGAAGCCCCGGATACGGTTATTTAATGCCGGATTGGATATATGGCCTGAGATCACCGCCACTTCCCCCTCTCCCCCTGTGATCTCCCCCATCAGCCCGGCTGCTGTCCTACCGCTCTGTATGGTGTTCTGTCCCACAAAACACAGCCGCTTTGTATCCTCTATGTCAGAGTTAAACGTGATAATGGGAATTCCGTACTCCTCTGAAAACTGGTTGATCATTCTTTTCAGCATGGTGTCCTCTGAAGGAGAGAGGGCAATACCTGAATACTCCTGTGTCTTCAGCTCATGCATGATCTCCATTACCCTGCCGGCATCCACACCGTCTACACGGAATATCTCCACTGTGCCGCCCAGGCTTTCCACCTCTTGTTTTGCCGCTTTCATGCCTTCGTAAACCTGCTCCATAAACGGTGTCTGGGCTGACTGCATGATAACCCCTATTTTAAGATTCCTTTTTGCCATGACAAGCGCTCTGCCCGCAAGACTGGGCTGATATCCCATATCCTTTGCTATTTTCTTTATCTTCTCCGCCACCTCCGGCCGAACTCTTCCCCTGTCCTTCAGTGCCCGGTCTACCGTTCCTCTGGATACCCCGGCCGCCTCCGCAATCTGCTGTAATGTTACTGGCATAATCATCCTCCCGCCTTAAATGTACTCGTGCACGCACTTTTGTCTTATTATATTCCATTTAGAACAGTTATGCAAGAACAAAGATATAGGAAATGTATTGTCTTCACTCCGCCCCCGGGCTATAATGATAAATGCCAAAACCTAAAACGTGAAATTTAAACAAAATCTGAAAGGAGACTGCTATGTACACATTTGTACAGATGAAATATCAGACCAACCAGCATTTCTATCCTCTGTTCTGCGGTTACCAGACCTGTGATCCCTCCTACTCCTTCGGTCCGGCGGTCCGGGACTATCATCTCCTTCATTTCTGTATCAGCGGCAAAGGACAGTTTTTTTCCAATGATATATGCTATGACATCTGTGAAGGCCAGGGATTTCTTATTTCCCCAAAACAACTCACCTTTTATCAGGCAGATGCTGTTCATCCCTGGACCTATCTTTGGATTGCCTTTGAGGGCGACATGGTAAAAAAGTATCTGTCACTCTGTGGTCTCTCCATAAATACCCCAATCATACAATGCCCGCAGAAAGACAGACTACAGCAGATCATTTTAGATATGATCGCACATGGCAGCGCAACCATCAGCAACGAGCTTTACAATCAAGGACTTTTATACCAGTTCTTTTCATTACTTGCCCAGTCTCCGTCTCTTGCATCCAGACCGGAAGAAAGTATTGACAATCAATATATTGCGAAAGCTATTGAATACATTCGTTTTAATTACCAGGCCCAGATCACTGTTCAGGATATCGCGGATTATGTATCTCTGAACCGCAGTTATCTGACTACTGTCTTTCAGAAAAATCTGCATTTCTCACCACAGCAGTTCCTTATGCGGCACCGTATTACAAAGGCCACAGAAATGCTGGTGGAAACTGACCATCTGATACAGAATATCGCCAGCTCCTGCGGCTACGCCAATGAACTGTCTTTTGCCAAAGCATTTAAGAAAGTTACCGGACTCAGCCCTTCTGAATACCGCAAAAAAAAGAGGATTCCCCCAAACACGATCCGTAGGGAGGATCCTCATAAAGATGAATCTTTTTAACTTTACAGAACTCAGATACTGCTGTGTACCAAATCGTTTTCCGGTACAACCTTCTGCCCGTACTCCGGCTTATGATCATTTTGGAGGAACAGGCTGTCCGGTGCGCTGCTTTTTCTTGTCTCCAGTACACTCATGATCTTATCGTAATATATGCCGTCCAATTTAAAAAACTTCTTATACACCAAAAGACTCATGCAGGCACACACAGCGGGCAGCAGGATCATAACAATGGTGATTCCGTTTTTTGTAGCTGTGCTCTGCACCGCATTCGGCACATATCCTGTCAGATCCAGAGCAAAACCGGTAAACAGAGAACCCATGGCAGAAGAAAATTTAACCAGAAGTGTCTGCATGGAAAACGTAACGCTCTCATTCCTGGTTCCTGCCTTATACTCTCCGTAATCCACTACATCTGCCAGAATAACGGTCACGCTGCCAAGCTGCAGCCCGGAACCGAATTTAAACAAAAAGGCACAGAGCGCCGCAGCCGCCACACTCCCGGGCGCTGCAAATCTAGCTGCCAGAAGCAGGCCCAGACCAACCAGAGGAAATACACAGGCGGCTGTGTATACCTTTTTTCTTGACAGAAGGCTTACCAGCTTTGGAAAAGCGATCAGACCTGCCATCTCCGCGATTCCGCACACTGCGGTAAATACAGAGAACAGCGACTCCCCTCCCACCACATATTTAAAGTAATACATAGATACGCCCACTACTATCTGGGTTGCCAGGTTATAAAACAATATGATCCCGATCGTCACCAAAAGCTGATCATTCTGACGGATAATGCGAAACGCCTGAAGAAGTGAAATTTTCTCAGCTTTATCATCTGCTGCCGGTTTTCTATCCTTAACGTTGAACACAGTAAGACCAATGGTAAACACAAAAAGAACTGCAATAATAATGGATATATAATGAAATCCCATCTGCCTTTCGGCCACAGAACTTCCTCCGCCCAGCCGGTCTACAAACTGCAGGCCAAAACCGCCTATGATAAAAAAGGCACAGCTTGCGAAAGTTCTCGGTATTACAGAAACCTTTTCCCTCTCTGTTTTATCACTGGTAAGATTGGGAAGCATGGACCAGTACGGAATATCCATGATCGTGTAAGTCATTCCCCACAGAATATAGAATACTGTTGCGTATACATACATTCCTTTTGCACTGATTCCCCCGAAACGGGTGAACAACAGAATATAGACCACTACATTCACCAATGTGCCAATCACCAGCCACGGTTTGAATTTTCCAAAGCGGCTTCTTGTGTTATCCACGATCGTGCCCATAAAAATATCATTCAATGCATCCCAAATTCTGGCGATAAAAAACATGGTTCCTACAAAAGCTGCGTTCAGTCCCAGAATATCTGTAAAATACACCATGATATAGACGAACACCAACTGACAAACCATATCTTTCCCAAAAGCACCCAGTCCATATGACAATTTTTCTTTCATTGATAGCTTCATCTTGTTTCCCCTTCTCTGTCAGAATATGCCCATAGGCAGACTCTATCATTACTTTTGTTGAATCAATATTAGAGGAACATTTTTATTTCCCCTTAATTTCTTAAAAAGTATACCATAAAAAGGGATTTTTTAAAGAATCCTATGTTTGCAATACCATTCCAAATGTTAGGTACTCATATAACTTTACAAATATTTTTCTGTTTTTTTTGACACACATCCGGCAATAAAAATACCCGACAGCATATACAAAACTACTGCCAGGTATTTTTCTATTCAAAGTTTAAACATATGTCTATTATATTTTCAGGATTTTCTCTGACTTTTTCAAAGAAATCCTATATAGGAAGAACTGGTATCCCCATATAACGGCAATCACAACCGCCATCAAACCCGCGATGCCCACTTCTCCTGCTGTCATGACACCGTCATTCTGCCACATGATCAAAAGTTCATAGATGAACATCAGAAGACATCCCATAACCGTAGGCAGAACAAAACATTTGCTGATTTGACCTTTTAAAAGACCGCGGAGGTACTTTTTATTTGCCCCTAATTTTTCCAGATCCATGAAAATCTGACTGTTTTTCAGTGCCACATTCTGACTTCTTGTATATAAAATAATGCTCTCAGAAGCCAGACATATAATGGCAATATATGCAAACAGCAGTAAATAGATCGCACGCCTCATAGCGGCATTTTCTTTTTCAAGGGGCACAATCGTTGGTCTGTAAAGCCAATCCTGTTCCAGGGCAGGTCTTTTTCCGTCATAAATCCCCTGTAAATTATAGCTATAATCGTCCCCCAGAACTTTTGACTGATATGCATTATAAGCAGAAATGTGATCCATACTGTCCGATGCTCTGCCGCAGAACTGTTCAAACAGTTTTTCACAGTATGCATAGGTCTGTTCACTGTCCTCTATATTGAACAATACCTGGCGTATTATTTTGTCATCCGTGATACCGGCTCTCAGTTTTTCATAATCCGCATCACTGACAAGATACCTTGTCTGGGCATTAAATCCCATGTCCATCACAAGAGAATGATATGTCACCAGACCATCGTATTCCATGGAAATAAAATCCTTTTCATTCTGCATATACAGCCTGGTCATATCATCGAATTTGTTAAAAATATTTTCCTTTGCCTCTTCCGATTGTATTATTTTGTAATGGCCTTCTGCAACCTCTGTCTCTTTTCCGGTCAAAATCTCAAACTGAGATGCGCCGATACATTCATAGTAAAAATATTTTTCCTTATATTCTTCTATAAGGTTATTGTTCTCATCCACATCCTCACGGCTCACGCCATCCCCCAAAACCTGGATGAACTCTGCCTCCCTGTAATCCTTTACAGAGACCTGATACTGGTCTGCCAAAGAAAACACATCTTCTTTAGACAATTCATCCACATCAACCGGATACCGATAAGATATATCATCCTCGGCTTTTTCTAAACCGTGTTCTCCCTGAAGAGGCAGATAAAAGATGCCCAGCATAACTCCCATAAGCAGCAGCGCAATGACAAGCATATTTCTTACAATAGAGCCTCCTTGAAATTTGAGCATGCCGTAAGATATCACATTATCATAATATTTCTGTGGATTTTTCCCCTTTTTGTGCGCAGCTATGGAATAGACCAAAATGCGGTAAAGTCCCACTGCCGCAAAAATATAGAACAGATTTGTCCACCATCCCAGCCAGTGCCCGCTTACTCTAACTGTTATAATGGGCAGAAAATAGCCTATTGCCACGCCTAAGACGATCATCACGACGCCCGATACCAGATAGGACAATGTCACACTCCTTTTCAAAGGCTCTTGTCTGCGCTGTTCATTGATGATATCCATGACATTACTCCTCTTCATGAACCGCACACACATGACTCCCACACATAGGATCAAAAGGAGACTGTAAACAACACCGCCTATAACTCCGAAGATAGAAATAGAAAAGTGATTATCATTCCCGCTGCTTGCTATTTTTTCAAATATAACACCGATGATACTCCCAAAGATAACTCCCATAAGAATACCTGCCAGGGAACACAGAGCCATCATCTTGCCCATTTCCATGAATAATGCTCTGGCAAGATTCCTTTTTCCGGCCCCCAGCGCAAGGAAAATCCCTGTCTCCCTGCTCTTATATCTCAAAAACAGACTGGCCGCATAGATACTGAACATTACGCATCCTGCCGCTGCAAGAAAGAAGATCATATCTGCTATTTTTCTGGAGTCTCCCCCGTTTGGCAAAGTTTTCTGCACCAGGCCGCTTCCGTATATGACCAGATAGGAGGTGATCAGCAGAATAGAAAGTGTCACACAGAACTGGAACTGCAGATATTCTTTTTTATTGTTTTTCCTTAATTTTGCAAATAATCCGCTCAGCTTCATTTTATTCACCACCGTTCATTTTTCTCAAAACATCTAAAAGCTCTTCCATGAATTGTCTGTGATCGCCATTACTTGTCAATTCTGTATATACCCTTCCGTCCTTCATAACGATCACCCTGTCACAATAACTAGCGGAAAAACTGTCATGGGTTACCATAAATGTAGTGGCATTTAATTCCTTCTGAGCCTCTAAAAAAGCCCCGATCACTGCCTCGCTGGAACGGCTGTCCAGATTACCTGTGGGTTCATCTGCAAGGATCAAAAGCGGATTATTCATAAGCGCCCTTGCCACTGCGGTTCTCTGTTTCTGTCCGCCGGATATCTCTGCCGGAAATTTTTTTGCAATATCCGCAATATCAAACATTTTCAGGAGCTTTTCTGCTTTTGTCTCCATCTGCCTGTATGGTTCCTGGTGGATAACTTTTGGCACACATACATTTTCAAATACATTCAGACCATCCAGAAGCATGAAATCCTGAAAAACAAACCCCAGCTTTTCATTTCTTATTTTTGCGATCTGTTCCTCTTTCATATTGGATATATTGACTCCGTCCAACAGGATTTCTCCTTTGTCGTGTGGTATGAAGCAGGAAATACAGTTTAAAAGGGTTGTTTTCCCCGAACCGGACGGTCCCATAACTGCCACGAATTCCCCTTCCTCGATGGAAAAAGAGACATCCTTTAATACCTCGTATGTGGTATTTCCTGTCTTATAGCTTTTGTATAAATGATTCACCTGTAACATAATATAATCCTCCCTGATCTCTATATATTGTGCATTTGCAGTTTTGCACTTGTTGTTCGTATGCATTTATTCTATCGAAAAAAGGAGGAGGATCACAGATGATGAGATGACAAGTTTGGTATGATTTTTGTAAAGTTTTGCATCCATTGTCATAATTGTACTTTTGGCACAAAAATTAACCGGTAAATGCATTCTGCATTCACCGGTCAGAGTAGACGATATATAACATTTTCTTAATTGATGCGCGTCTATTTATACTCCTTTGCCGCTTGATACGGAAACTCAGCCTATTCTAATAATCTGACAAAAGCTTTTTAAAAACACCTATTTCTCTTTCCTGAGGTAATCGCCCACATTATCTATTGTAACCTTGGAATACGGCAGATAAATATATTTCTCTTTTTCAAATTTAATGTCTTCCATACCCCTTCCTGAAACAAGTGCCACAGCTAACTTGGCCATTGCCTCCGCCTGTCCTTCCTTGTCATTATATACCGTCCCTGACATCTCCGAATCCAGGACCGCCTGCAGACCCACATCTGTACCATCAACTCCAAAAAACACCGGGAGGGCAGACTCAGAATAATTTAACTTCTTATAAGCATCAATGGCCCCAAGCGCCATATCATCATTATTGGCCAAAACCAGCTCGATCTTACTCTGATACTGGCTTATGAGCAGCAGCATACGGTTCTGTGCCTGTGCACGATTCCAGTTCGCGATCCCATAGCTCAGCTTCTCCAGTTCGATTCCCTTATTTTTCAGCGTATCCACCGCATTTTCCGTGCGGATAATGGCATCCTGATGGCCCGGCTCTCCTTCCAGGACCACATACTGGATCTTGCCATCCTTATTGCGGTCAATCTGGCTGTTGGCCTGTATCACGTCGGCAGCCAGTTCCCCCTGCATTACACCGGATTGTTTTGCTTCCGCACCCACATAATAGAGCTTGTCCCACTGCATCAGATCCTCTGCCACTGGTTCCCTGTTAAAAAATATGATAGGTACGTCATTATCCCTGGCAAGATCAATGATCTCCGACGGATCTGCCCGGTCTACCAGATTCACACAGAGAACATTACAGCCCGCATCGATTAGTTCCTTCACCTGATCGTTCTGTGTCCTCTGGGAGCCGGCCGCATCCCGAAGAGTCACAGTGGTCTTAAACTCCTGGCCTCCCAGCTCATTGAGCTGCTCTTTAAAGCAGGTGATCAATTGCTCAAGGAATGTATCACTTTGATTATAACAGATCACTCCCGCGTGAATCTTATCTGACGCTGACTGCTGCTGTTCACCGCAGGCACATAAGAGCAGTGTACTCATGCAGAAAATCACTCCTGCGGCCAATATCTTTTTCATTTTCATAGTATACCCCTGGTTTCTTCCAACTTGCCATGACAGATTTATTGGCTCATTGTAAAGAGAACTTCCTGATTTTCTTTTGAAAACAGTGTATCTCTGCGGATGACCGTATAGGAAACGGTTCTATCCTGCATTTTGTGGAAGGAATGCTTTAAACTCTCTGCCGCTTCTGTCAGGCTTTGATATCCAACATTAAATTCGTCAGGCACCACCAGACATTCCGCAAAGCCTGTGTCCAGATAATAGACGGCTTCCGTAGAATTCCCGATCCCATACACTAAGGCTCCATGCAGATTCTTGGCCGCAGCCGTTTTTCCGGCTGTGGTCAGACTGTTATCATCAAGAGCGATCACGATATCCACTCTTGGATGTGCTCCCAACAGATTTTCTTCTGTCTCCTCAAAGGAATCGTAGACAGACCAGCTTACCACGGCGCCGGTGTCTCTCAGAGCATCACGGACCCCCTTTTCCCGATTGACCGCCGCTTCTGAATCAGCCGTTTCTGAAAGGATCCCTAATGTCTTTCCATTTATATTTCCGTTATAATCTTTCAGCAGTTCTTCTGCCAAAGCTCTGCCCATGGCATAATGATCCGGTTCAGTGGTCGGAAGCGCAGAAGTCTCTTTTTCCTTTGACGCCGTGCATCCCACAAGCATGACCGGAATCTTTTTTTCTATATTTCTTAGCATTCTCTCTGTGTCAGCCCCCGGAACCGGCTGTACTATCACCGCGTCGGCTCCATTCTCAATCTCGCGTTCGATCATGCTCTTTGCTTCCTCTGCCGTCAGCCCGCCACCGGTGCTGACTACAAACATCTCAATTTTCTGGTCCTCTGCTGCCATTCTCAACCCATATTTGAACGCAGACCACTGGTTGTCATCCGAATTCTGAATGATCACAGAAACCTTATCAAGTGCTTTTCCGTTTTTTTCCCGAAGCATAACGGCAGCCAGTATGACTACCATTACAGCCAAAACCGCTTCTATCAGAATAAACAATCTTTTGCTGTTTTTCATCTCTATTTACCCTGTGTTTTCCTGTCAGTCATTTCTTCCCTGCTGAAAATATATCCCTTCTCCAGGATCCTGCTGTTTTCCTCTGTATAGGGAACAGCCGGAATACAGATGGAAACCGTCGTCCCCTCATCCGGCTCACTTTCAACCCTGAGCCCATACTCTTTTCCGAAGAGGATCTGAATGCGGTTGTTCACATTCACAAGACCCACTCCGGATCCGTGCTTATGGACCCGTTTACTGTCCGTGAGTATGAGGCTTACCTCCTCCTCGGACATGCCTATCCCATTGTCTGTCACCGCGAAGATAATATTATCATCTTTATGTACTCCGGTCACCTTGATCTCTCCACAGTCGTCCATACTGCTGACTCCGTAGGCAATGGCATTTTCCAGTATGGGCTGTAAGATCAGTTTCACCGTACAATAAGAATATATGGATGGGTCCACATCAAATACAATGGAAAAAGCATTCTTATACCGGACTTTCTGTATATTCATATAGCTCTGTGCATGCTGAAGCTCATCCTTCACACTGATCACGGTTCGTCCCTTGGAAAGGCTGATCCGAAAAAGCTTTGCCAACTGTGAGATCATGAATACAGCATCATCATTTCTCTCCCCTTCGATCATCCACGTAATAGATTCCAATGCATTGTACAAAAAATGGGGATTGATCTGACTCTGCAGCGCATCAAGCTCACTTTTTCTTCTTTCGTTCTGTTCCAAAACGATTTTCCGCATAAGGGTATCGATCTGCTCATAGGACTTCTGAATGGAATACCCCAGATGCCTGATCTCCAGTGAACCTCCGGTATAGATTTCCGGCTTTTCCCCTGCCTCATATTCTATCACCGAATTATTCAGCTTCAAAATGGGGCTGGAGATCCTGACGGAGACAACACGGTTGATGATCACAAGCATCATGGCCATCAGAAGTATAAGCACCACAATAAAATACCGGATATTGATCATTCCGTGGGTAAATGTGGAATAAGGGATCACACCCACCAGTTTCCATCCGGTATAGCTTATGGTGTTGACGATCACCTTCCGGTGTTCGCCCTCAAAGGTCTCATCATAGACGCCGTCTTTGTATTTTGCAGCGATTTTACTGTTTTCCTTTCCTATCCCATCGCTGATCTGTATCTGACGCATGTGGTAAATAATTTCCCCATTGCTGTCACACAGATAATAATACTGTCCGTTATTTAAGGTATTGATCTGCTTCATCATCCGTGAAATATTGGAATAATCCATATCTACAAGCAGAACGCCTAACTGTGAATCCCCGTTATTTGTAAGCTCCACAACCCGGCTTAAGGAAATCACCCAATAGTAACGCAATGTGCCGTCATCAAAGAGATTCTGAATGTGGGGCGTGGAAAAATGCATATTCTCCATTTTCCCCATAGCCTTTTTGAACCAGTCCTGTCTGGTCACATCCGGGTCCTCTTTCTGGGATGCAAGGGGTTCCGCTGCCATCAGACTCCCGTAGTTATTGTATATGGCAATGCTCCGCAGACTGTCCCTGTTTGCTTCATACAGAAGATTCATCCCCCTCTGGATATCCATATCCTGGTTGGACAGATCGTTCTCTTTTATCACATTGTAATAAATCGCATCCGAAATCTGCCGCATACTACCCAGATAATCCTCCAGGTTTTCCCCTGCCTGTTCCATCAGCTTCTGTGTACTCTGGGTTATTTCCTGCCGGGATAAAAAAGAAAATCTGATATACATCACAATTCCCAGGATCAGCATGATGGAAATAGATATCACGGAAATGGCAAACATGATCGTTGACTGTATTCCTCTCGGCTTTACATTCTTCAAACGTCCGAAATACTTATTTTTCACTTTCTGTATGCTCCGTTCTGTATTTTGAAGGTGACACGCCAAACCGCCTTTTAAATACATAACTAAAATAATTTGGATCCGTGTAGCCCACATTTTTTGCTATAATATAACTCTTCTCATTTGTCTCGATCAGCAGACGCGATGCCCGATCCATACGGTAATCCGTTAAATAGCCAATAAAAGAATTTCCTGTCTCTTTTTTAAAAATTGTAGAAAAGTAGGAATTCGACACCCCCAAAACCTCACAGATATTGTCCAGGGACAATTCCTCATCCGCGTAGTTATTACGGATATATTCCATAGCCTTGGATACAAAAGATTTGGTTGACCTGCTTCGTGCACTGATCAATTTTTCACGGAAGGAAATACTTATATCAATCAGCCATTTCCGCAGTTCATCCGGTCCCAAATCCAGCAGGCCGCTGTACAGGGTCCTCATATCTCCGGAAAAATCATCAGAGGCAATGTCATTGTTAGCCGAAAACCGGTACAATGCACTTACCAGCTCCATAATGTCTATATGATGCTGCTGCAGTGATTTTGCCGGAAAAGATATATGGTCCAGATACTTGTTGACCGCCTGAGTGATCTCTTCTGCGGACTTAAGACGGATCATTTTAAATAACTCAGACAATTCGGAATCACCGGCCGCATCGGATTTGCTCATCTCCTGGGGTGCGATCTCTTTGATATTGATCGCCCTGGAGGCACCATAGATCACCCGGTAAGAAACCGCCTCTCTTGCACTGCTGTAGGACTGGGACAGTTCCAGGATATTACTGCAGACCTGACCAATACCCACAGTGACAACAGCACCTATGATACGATGGGCATATCTGCAGAACCTGTCGCATTCATCTGTCAGTTCTGAAACCTCATATTCATTTTCAAGCTGTGCGATCAATATGGTATTTCCCAAGTAAGAAAAGCATTTTGCCTGCCATTTTTCCCCCAGGCGCTCCTTGGCCTGATTATGGACGGATGTGGATAAAAGCAGAGGATTCATGTCCTTTGGCACCTGACTTGACGATGTGTGAATGACAACGCAGCAAAAGAACGGCCCCGGAAAAGAAATTTGATAATCCGTAAGATATTTGGGAATCTCATCTACATGGATTCTTCCCTCAACCAATGTGGAATAGAAGTTAGCCTGCAAAAGCGGCAGGGATTCCATATAGCACTTCTGTAAAATCTCCACATTTCTCTTTTCACTGATCTCCTGATCCAGTTTTATTTTAAGCTGTGTGAGTACATTGGTCAGCTCCACCGAATTGACCGGTTTCAGAATATACTCTTCAACCTCCAGGTGGATAGCTTCCTTGGCATATTCAAATTCATCAAATCCTGTAAAGATTAGTATCTTGGTTGCGGGGTATTCCGTCTTAATGTGGTTGGACAGTTCCATACCATCCATATATGGCATTTTGATATCGGTCATCACAACATCCGGCTGAAATTCCTCTACCATTTCCAGGGCTTTCATGCCATTATTAGCATATCCGATCACTGAGAACCCCAGCGCCTCCCAATTAATTTTCCTCATGATGACCTGGATCACTTCTTCCTCATCATCCACCAAAAGCACTTCATATGTATCCATTTCTCTTGTCTCCATGCAGGTGTTTTTCACCTCGTATTGTAATATTATAACAAATACAAAAATAAATGTAAATGTCGTCACTGTCAAAATGCAGGAAAAGGGCCAGAAGTGTTCTGACCCTTTTCGTGATTATTTCTTCTGAACATATTTCAGACAGTCGAGTGTTACTGCCGCGATAATGATGATACCCTCAAATACAAACTGAAGGTTTGTGTCAATACCAAGAATGGTAAGAGAATAAGTAAGAGCAGTAAAGATCATTACACCAACTACCACCCCTGAGATCTTACCGATACCACCGGTAAAGGATACGCCGCCCACTACACAGGCTGCAATTGCATCCATTTCCCAGCCCTGACCATAGGCTGCAGAGCCGGAACCAACCATTCTTGCGCATTCAAGCCAGGAACCGAACCCGTAAAGAATACCTGCCAGAATAAACGCTCCCACAGTTACACCAAATACTGAGATACCAGAAACTGCCGCCGCTTCCGGGTTGCCGCCCACAGCATATAGATTTTTACCAAATGTCGTTTTGTTCCAGATGAACCATACAATGGCAATTGCCGCTACTGCCCAGATAATTATGGTTGGGAAGCCATTTAATTTAGGAATGATCATATTCGGAATTGTAGGTTCAATGGCACCGAAGGACACACCCTTTGTTGCGTATGTCACAAGTCCGAAGATAACCAGCATATTCGCCATTGTTGAGATAAAAGGATGCATTTTAAATCTGGCTGTAAAGAAACCTGCAATGGCTGTAAAGAACGTACATAAAACAATACACATCACCAGTGCCAGAACTACCCTTACACCAATAGGCATACCTGTAAAGTCAAACACATGACCGAAAACCGCACCCGTATTAATACCCTGGTGCATAATGATCGTTGCGGTCGTCATACCCATTCCGACCATACGTCCGATGGAAAGGTCAGTACCTGTAAGAAGGATCAGGCCAGCCACACCAAGCGCGAGAAACATTCGCGGAGAAGCCTGCTGAAGAATATTTAAAACATTGTTATATGTAAGCAGAGGAACATTTTTTACCACCGGTGTAATGGCACACAGCATGATAAAGATCAAAATGATAGCGATATACAGACCATTCTGCAGGAGAAATGCCCTGCGGTTAAATGTATATCTGTAATTTTCCCATTTCTGTGCTCTGGACTCCATAAAGGTGAATTTTGACATCCGAAGCATATCAATGAGATGATATCTATAGTTATATGCCATATGTCTTCTGTCTTTTACCTGCTGAAGATCCTTTTCCAACTGCATTTTTGCATCAAACAGCCTGTTTTTGTATACATACTTTTCATCTTTTATCTCCTGATGGTCCGTAAGCTTTGACAGGATCTCCTGATGCTCTCTTTCCAGTTCGGCAATCTTTCTGCGGTGTTTTTCCTGTACGGCAGCTTTTTCCTGCACGCAGCTTTCTTTGACCGGCTCATAGTAATCCTTGTCAAAGTGTGCTTTGAGATAAGTTTCCGCGTCAGCGATCAATCTGGAAATCTCATCTTTATTTTTCGCCTCAACTGCTTTGGCCTTTTCCATTTCGCCCCTGAACTTAGCGATCTCGGCTTCTTTTTCCTGCTTATTGAAATTGCGGTCTCTCTTTATACTGTCAATTTTATTTTGAAGAGAGATAACTTTATCTATGCCATCTGCCCTTAAGCTGTCAATCTTTGTCTGTATTTTACCGACATGATCTTCGATTGGCTGACGCAGCTGTATTTCCTGTTCAGCCGTAAGAATCTTACTGTTTCCTTTCGCCATATCCATTCATCTCCCTCATTATAGGTATTTTGCGCTGAGCCTTAAAAGTTCTTCCTGATCTGTCTCTTTTGTATTCACAATTCCGGAAAGGTGTCCATTGGACATTACACCAATCCGGTTGGTGATCCCCAGGATCTCAGGCATTTCAGAGGAAACAACAATGACTGTCTTTCCCTGTTTGGCCATATTGATGATCAGCTCATATATTTCGTATTTGGCGCCCACATCGATTCCTCTTGTAGGCTCATCCATCATAAATATCTGCGGGCCGCGTTCCAGCCATTTTCCGAAAATAACCTTCTGCTGATTACCACCGGAAAGGCTTGAGATCATGTCATCCGGCCCCATGCACTTGGTATGCATGATTTTGATCTCATTGGAAGTTGCCTTTATCATCTTGGAGTCAGAAAGTGCCAGACCGGACTTATATTGTTCCAGATTTGCAATAGTAGTATTAAAGGTAAGATCTCCCTTTAAGAAAAGTCCGTTGGCTTTTCTCTCCTCAGTGATCATGGCAAATCCATGTTCCATGGCTTCCTTTGCACTGCCGAAATTCATAAGGCGGCCATTAAAATAAACACGCCCTGCCGCTCTGGTGCGGACACCGAAGATGGTCTCCAGAAGTTCTGTACGCCCTGCCCCAACCAGACCATACAGTCCGAAGATTTCACCTTCCCTTACGTCAAATGAAATATCCTGTAAATGAGGTTCAAACTTTGTGGACAGATGCTGGATAGACAAGATCACATCTTTTGGTGTATTGTCAACCGGCGGAAATCTGTTTTCAAGAGAACGGCCAACCATAGCTGCGATCAGTTCGTTCATGTCTGTCTCATCAGAACGTTTCGTCATGACCAGATTACCGTCACGAAGTACGGATATCTCATCACAGATCTCAAAAATCTCATCCATTTTATGAGAAATATAAATAAGAGAAATCCCCTGCTCTTTTAACATTCTCATCATCTCGAAAAGCTTATCTACCTCCTGCACTGTCAGGGAAGAGGTAGGCTCGTCAAGAACGATCACCTTTGAATTATAGGATATGGCTTTGGCAATTTCGCACATCTGTCTCTGTGACACGGACATGTGCCGCATAGACTGTGTCAGATTTACAGTCATACCGAGTTTCCTGAAAAGCTCGGAGGCTTCCTTTTTCATTCTTCCTTCATCGATCACACCCATGGAGTTGGTGGGATAACGGCCAAGGAACAGATTATCAACCACATTTCTTTCCAGACACTGGTTCAATTCCTGATGAACCATTGCAATACCGTTTTCAAGAGCATCTTTCGGTCCGGAAAAGCTCACTTCCCTGCCCTCAAGGAAGATATTTCCCTCATCCTTTTGATATGTACCGAAAAGACATTTCATCATCGTTGACTTACCGGCACCATTCTCACCCATAAGTCCCATAACCGTTCCGCGTTTCACATCCAGGTTGATATGGTCCAGAACTCTGTTTCGGCCAAAGGACTTGCTCATACCGCGTATGGATAAGACGATATCATCTTTCTTATCTTCCATATATTTTTACTCCTGTATATGTCTATTGATATTTTCAGTATTCAAGCAATTAGGGAGAATTTCTTCTCCCTAATAATCCCATTTGAACGGATACCAAATGATATAATTATCCGGTACCGTCACAGCTGCTTACTGATTCAGTAAAGATGTATAAGAAGCTGCGTTGTCTGTCTTAACCATGTTGATGGCAAATGCGTCGTACTGGCTTGGATTTCCAAGACGGTTTGTGATATTGGACTCTGTCTGTCCGTCACCGCCGATGTAATCTACATCCAGGTTAAGAAGATCATCGTAGTTCTGAAGAAGCGGCTGATATGTTGAGCTTAAGAAGTTATCAGAAGCATTATAGATATCCAGCCATACTTTCTTAGTCGCATGTGCACTTTCCTCAAGCTGTGTGGAAACAGGTTCGTAAACTTTAGTTGAATCTGTAAAGTCTTTATAGTTATCAGCGGTAACTGCAACATTCAGTGCATAGTAAGAACGTTCGTCCTCTTTGTACACATATACATCATCGCCCAGGACATTCCCTGCTTCGTCGGCTGTACCGATACCTGTGTCGATATCTACTCCGTCAAGAGCATTGCGGAGAACGCGAAGGGTCAGATATGCCTGTACATCCGCATGCTGGCTGATCGTTCCGCCGTAGCCTTCTGCGATAGCAGCCACTGCATCATTGTTTGCGTCATATCCAAAGGTCGGAACTGTGTTGTCCTTTGACCAGGCATTGAACATGGACATGCCCATACCATCGTTATTGGAAACAACAACGTCAATCTCATCGCCAAAAGAAGAAGCCCATGTACCGATGGCATTACCTGCTGTGGCAGCATCCCATGTAGCACCTGCCGAATTCTTCATTTCCTGGGAAGCCAGCTCACGGATGGTATATGTCTTTCCTCCCACTTCAATGGAACCATCCTGTACAGCTGATGCGGAACCGTCTGAATTCGTTCCCACCGGTTCACTGTTGATGTCACCGTCTTTGTCAACACCTGTACCAAGTGCCTTACGAACACCTCTTGTACGTGCGATGGAGTCATTATGTCCAATATCACCGATTGCCAGAACATAGCCGATCACGCCGTCACCGTTGCGGTCAATCTTATCAATATTATTCTCGATATATGTTTTTACCATTTCACCCTGCAGCTCAGCACCCTGATTTGCATCGAATCCCACATAGTATGTATCATCATTATAAGTAAGAGCTGCCATATCAAGTGCGCCTGTAGAACTGTTGGACGGCTGACGGTTGAACCATACTAAAGGTTTATCTTTGTTTGCCACCTCAGATGTGTCAGCTGCCGGTTCCTCTTTGTCTGTCTGTTTTGTTGTGTCCGCCTTGTCTGTGGAGGAATTATCAGAACCGCATGCGGTAGCTGAAAGTCCAAACAATACTGCCATTGTGATCAAAACAATTTTTTTCTTCATATGCCATTTTCTCCTTTTCCTTCGACACTTTTTTTCGTGTTCTTTGTTGATATTGACAGTATATCTGATATTTGATGAATAAAACATAGAATATTTTTTTGTAAGCATTGAAATTTTTAAGATTGGTTTCGTTATATATGACAATATTCGACATACTTTCTTTATATTATAATGCTTTTGTAGTGTTGACACTACTGCTTGTGATTTTCTTATTCCTAAATTCCAATGGCCGACATTTTTGCCATGATCTTTTCTGTTCTTGCCTCCAAATCCTTTCCCATGAACTTCAGCAGCAACAGGTCTGAAACAATGCTTCCGTCTTTGGTAAAAAGCACTCTGTCGGCTTTGGCAGCTACCTTTGCGTCATGGGTCACAAGCAGGATTGCTGTGCCTTCTCTGTTGATCTCCCCAAGCAGCCCCATGATTTCCTCTGCCGATTTTGAGTTAAGGGCACCGGTCGGTTCATCGGCAAAGAGGATCTCCGGATCATTCATCAAAGCGCGGCAGATTCCGGCGCGCTGGAGCTGTCCACCGGAAACCTCTGTGACATCCCTGTATTCCAGTCCGTCAATGCCCATTTTTTTCATCAGATCCTTTGCCTTATGCATGAGTTTGACAGAAGCCCTCCTGCCGCCCCACGCTGCGGGAAGAATAATATTGTCCAAAAGGTTCAGGTTCTTTAACATGGTGGGCTGTTGAAAGATAAATCCCATCTTTGTCCGGCGTACATCCGCAAGGGCATTTTCTCTAAGTCCGGATAACTCGGCATCTTTGAATTTCACTGATCCGCTTGTGATACTGTCCATGCCGGAAAGAGTATGCAGCAGTGTGGTTTTCCCTGAGCCGGAAGGCCCCATCACTGCCACAAACTCACCTCTTTTGACTTCTGCATCAACGCTGTCCAACGCCTTCACCTGTTCATTGCCTGTTCCAAAAGTTTTGACTATATTTTTTCCGGTAATAATATTTTCCATACTTTATGCCTCCTTAATAAATCTCGAAATTTTCAGCCGGCCAATCTCCCATACGCCGAGCACCGTAGCCACCATGACGCACATTCCAATCATCAGCGGAGAAAACAGATAGGCAAACCAGGGGTTTCCTGCAAAGCTGAAGGTGGCAGCACCGAAAGAAGAGATCAATACCCCGCCGGCCGCCTCACCCAATGTATTTGCCAGAATAACACCCACCACTATCCCCAGGGCCGTCACGGTTACGGAGCGGGCCATATACTGCCTTCGGATATCCCCACTTGTGAAACCCATAGACTTCAGGACTGCGATGGAATACCTGTCTTTTGCCACCAGCATTTTCATAAACAGCAATGTGACCAGTATAGTAAGCAATACAGCCACAGCGGCGGAAGCATAAGACGCTTTTTGTATGGCATCCAATGTACTGCCGAAGGTCTGGCGCACATATTCGTCGGCAACCGCAGTTGTGGCAAACGGGAACCTTGACTGATATTTGGACGCTGTTTCCGCTGCTGCCGTCTTATCGCGCAGTTCTACCGGGATAACCACCCGCATGAAATCAGCATTGCTCGTCTCAAACGAGGCTTTTGCCGTTTTCCCGGCATTTGTAATATCGGAATAAATTCCGCATACGGTCATATGCTTTTCTTCGCCGTCCACGATCAATGTCAGTTTGTCTCCCGGCTTTTTTACAAGTTCCTCAGCGTTCAGGGAGGAAAGCGCGATTTCCCAATCAGTTGTCGGCGCGCCGCCCTGCGAATACATGACAGGGAAGGCAATATGGTCACCCAAGTCGACCCGCAGCCGCTCCATACGGCCGTCTTTTGCCGGCATACTGAATACCATACCGGAAAGCACCGTGTATCTCTCGATCTTTTCATCCGCCGCAAGTGCAGCACTGATATCCGCTGCTGCCTGTAAAACGTCAGTCGACTGTGTCTGCGCCAAATGTATTGAAAAATCATTTTCCCCAATGCCCATATATGTCATAAAACTTCTTGCCGAAATGGTATTATAGATGTTCTGCGGAACTATCAAAATGAAGGATGAAATAACAAGCACCGCAAACATGGTCGCATAGAGTTTTTTACGGGAAAGCACATCCTTGACACCAAGGAAGACATTACGCGAAAAGAGTCTGTTTTCACTGAAACGAAATCCTTTTGCCCCTTTCGATTTTTCCGTAGGCGCACCAAACCGCACAGCCTGCGCCGTGGGTATTTTACGAAACCGCCGCAAAATGGATTTCACATACCACATCACTACAAGGAAGATGAGTAAAGCGCCCAAGGCTCCTATGAGCGGCGCGGCTGCACCCCTGCCGCTGTCTCCCATATAAAGACGCATATTCTCCATTAATGGGGCACTAAGGGGCAGTGAGAATAAAAACCCCAAAATACAGGCTGCCCCGGCAACTGCTCCGTACTTGGCAGAATACAGCTTTGCGATGTCTTTAACGGGCAGGCCCACGGCCTTCAGCACGCTAATCTCTCTGTAATCCTCCTCGATTTTGGCGAGAAGTGTAAAACGGATACAGAGAAATGCCACGATGATCACAAGGATACTTATCATGATCAGCACTGCGATCATCATACCATCTGTCACTGCGTTCATCATGATGAGCAGCGGCCTGCTGATAACAGGCGGACCGTTGGCAGGCAGTTTAGCTGCAAAATAATCCGACTGAAACGCCCGGAACGCCGCCTGGTCTTTCAAGCGGAACTCGATCAAATATTCCATGCTGCCGAAGGTTTCCAAATCCCTGAAATCCTTTTCGCTGACAAGAAACCGCTTGGAGCCGGCAAGATCAGGGTTCATTGCTGAATCGCGCAAAAATCCGGCAACCTTCAGAGACACACCATGTACAGTCAGGTTATCGCCTACTTCCGCGCTGCCATCCTTTTTATAGCCAAGAGGAACATAGACCTGGCCGTCGGCCGGATGAATCACATCACCGTTTAAATCCAACAAAAAGTCGAAATCTTTGTTTTGCGTGGAAAAGCCGTTGTCCTGTACACTTTCCTCCAGCGAATTTTCCCCTATGAAAATATCAGCCCCATTCACATTGAGGAACCTGGCCAGTTGATATGCCTCCACGTTTTCCTGGGAATCTGCGAAGCTTTGAAGCCGCTGACTGTCAATATCACCGGAGTGCATCTGCAAAAAGTGAACTGCCTTTGCCTCTTCCATCAAATGGTCAACCGCACCGAACAGATTGATACCCAGCATACCTGCAGCCGATGTCAAAACCGCGGCCGCTGTCATAAAGGCGGCAATCGTGATTGATATCAATTTACTTTTCCGTATGTCATTCATGATCAGTTTTCCATACATTGTGTGACCTCCTTCTCTGCTGTCTGAACAGACTTGTTTTTTTTAATATCATGACAGTTCCTCCTCATTTTTCAGCATCTGCTGTGTCAGAACACCCAGCAGCAGTGTCACAATACCCACAAAGATTGTCGGTATAAATATTTGAGCGCTCCATTTTTCAAAGATGATCCCATACAATATCTGTCCTATGGGAGCTGCGCATTGAGCGACTGCTGTCATGATTGCCATGACTTTTCCAAGATTTTCATTCGGTGTCATTTTTTGAACCTTCGTGACGATGTAAATAGAAATGATCGTCATACTTGCCGCAATCGGAACAGCACCCAGCATAAACAAGATAAAGGAGGGGTAATAACCCATGCCAAGTACAAAGGGCATCAGAGATACTGCTGTAGGTATCATCAACAGAGCGCAGGTAATAATCCAGCGGTGCAATGTTTTCAGCCTCATTTTTTTCGCAAAAAAACCAATAGACAATGCGCCTAATATGGTGGCAAAATTAACGAATCCCATTCCCATTCCATACAAAGTATCACTGCTCTGCATGGTTACCCGCAGAACAATGGGCACCCCTACAAGGAAATAAGGAACCAGGATCAGGTTCAGCAAGACAGCGATCATGCCGGCCTTCCGTATAAATTTCTGCCTGATAACGTATAGGAAACCATCCTTCATATCCCTTGTGATGGTGGGTATGATATGTCCATCCCATTGTCTTTTCTGAAATGGTATCTTGATGAAAACCTCCATTACAGCAGACAGGAAAAACGAGATACAGCTAACCGCAACAACAGTTTCAAGGCCCATGATCCCGTACAGGATTCCACCCAAAACCGGGGCCGCCACAGCTGACAATGACTGAACTGCTTGAACAAGACCGTTTGCACCCTCCAGTTTTTCCTTTCCCACCAGCAGTGGAATACTTGCCGTTACAGCGGGGGTATATAAGGCGCTGACAATAGACAAAAGTACCATGGTGCTCCCAACGACCAAAACAGAAATGCTGCACATGTTCATAAGTAAGATCAGAGACAATGCAATTACGCTGCTGGTAAGATCAAATATCACCATCAGGCTGCGGCGATTGAATCTGTCAGCGATCGCTCCACCCAACGGCGCAAGCAAAAGCGGTATATTTGATATGGCAAACATTGTGGCAAATAAAGATTCGCTGCCTGTTGTATCTAATACATACAGAGAAAGCGCAAACCTCAGCAGCGCTGACCCTAAAATTGAAATGATCTGTCCCAATACCATTAAATTGAAGTTTTTTGGTGATGGGATATCCATTAATTTTTCTTGCATCTGAAACCTCCAATACAGACTGACCGTCAGTTTATAAAACCTATAAAAATTTGCATGATATAGCATAACGCAATTATCATGCAAATTTTCCCTTTAGTTCACTAAAATATCCCGGAGGAGCTCCCAATGTTTTTTCCATCATTTCAATGAAAGCAGCAGCATACCGGACGCTCTCCTCTTCACTCCACTGAAATAATCCTTCATCAAAAATCACCTGTCCTGCTGCCAGAAATAAAGCAACTGTCTCCTGTGGATAATCAGTGGAAAATACATTTGTGCCGTTATCATCTTTGAATATTTCCGCCATAACAGGTGCAAGGTGCTTTATGCTTAGTGCTAAGCTCTTTTGGTGCATTTCTGCGTTTTGAACCTCATGAAATTGGCGTGTCATATTTTCCTTGTCTTTTATCATTTCCTCTGACTGGCCCTGCCCCATCAAAATGGCCGATATCTTTTGGAGCGGCGTCATATCAGGATCTGCCACGATCTTTTTCGCTTGATCTACCATGTCATCGACCATCCGCTGAATGATCGCATCCATGACTTCTTCTTTGGATTTGAAATAGTAGTAGAATACACCTTTTGATAACCCGTGAACATTCAAGATATCAGTAACCGTTGTTTTGGCATACCCTTTTTCTACAAACAGCTTTTGTGCTGCATCTAATAGCTCGCCTTTTCTTACTTCCGGCTCTTTATGTCTGCGCATGATCTCTTCACCACCTTTTAGACTAACGGTCAGTTTAATAGACAATAACATAGAGTGGTATAAAAGTCAATGGATGTATTGTACCATTTCTAAAAAAGTTGATCATCCCTAGTATCCATAATAGTATATCTTATTGCAATGATTCCTGAGAAGGTTTTTCTCTGATAGATATAGGTAAAAATTCACTACTGTAGATACTGTTTTTTTCTTCATATAAATCTCCATATATCTCCACTGTTTTCTTCTCTTTCCCTAAACCAATGCCGCAAGCCATTAAATTCCCATCCCTTCTCTGGATAAACGTATTGTAGTCATAATGATTATTATAATCCATAATCATATTTTCCGACCAGTTTAAGTTGGTTGTATCAAATTCTAAATTTTCCAGCCAAACCATTTTAACATTGTCTACTGCCTTCACTGCATTTCGCATATAATCATCCGGACCACACGCTACACCACATTGTCCCCAAGTATTACATCCCCAGGTGAACAATTCTCCATCTTTAGTAATTGCTGCAGCTCCAATATCACCACAGGTAGCGTATATTGCACCTTCCAACATTAACTGAGGATTCTGATTTTCCATGTAGGTCTGTGTTTGTTTCGTCAAAGATGTACTAAGGAACTGTCCCCACCACCATACACTTCCATCATCTTTTAATGCAGTAATGCTCTCTCTTCCGCTTCTTGCGTAAGTAACATCCTCCATTAGAAGCTTAGGCTGGCTGATCAGATTCATCCAGGGATTCAACAGATCGTCTGCGTTTACTGGTTCGCAGAGTACTCCATTTAAATTGGCTCCCATTCCGTATAATTCTCCCTCTTCAGTTAAATAAATCATAAAATATCCATTTACAGAGCAGTCCACATGTACAACATTTTCTGCAATTTTCACATCATAATATACCGGTTCAAGATTATCAATATCATCTTCATTTATCAATCCCATCTGTAAACAATTATTTCTTCCCGTCCCCCAAAGCACATGATCCGCATCAATATAGTAATGATTTAGTAGTGTTACCTTATTTCTTATATAATAGTTACTGATTTTAAATTCTTCCTCTAAATGCAGATTGTCTAAGTCATCCACATAAAATACAATATCTTCCTCATTTTCACTATTTACAATTTCAGACTCGTTCCCGACAACTTTATCATGAACTTCCTTCTTATTTTTTTGTTTTTCTGTACATCCTGTGATCGCTAATACTAATATACTGACTGATAATATCTTAAGAATCACTTTTTTGTTCATACGCCCTCTTTTATGATAATTATAATATGTTAATTATCACACTTTCCTTTCTTATATTTTTCGTATCCTGGTTTAATACATTCAGATACTATGGACTTTTAATAATTGCTCTGCTGTAAACGAATTTTTCTTCAGTCTCACGGATTCTTCTACTTATGGAGGGAATTCCCAAAATATTGCTATGTCCAGCTCTTTTTTCTCATCTTAATTAAACCTGCCTTTCCTGATGATCCTATTATACCATCTGGAAAATACAAATAAAATAAAAATAGACAACCGCCTCCAAAAGGAGCTCGATCGCCTACAGTATAGTATGTTTATTCGTCGATACCCTTACACATAATATGAAATGACACTGGAGTATAAAAAAATATTTCCGTCATTCTATTGAAATTTCCGCCATTTTCAGTATAAATGACGGAGATAATTTATTAATGAGGCAGATAAGTTTAAAATGCCAAAGCAATCATCCTTCACATCAATCTCCTATATCCCTCTAAAATATAGTTGTAACATCAACCATCTATAAGTTATAATCTTATAAAACAGATCCTGCCTATCGGCAAAACTGAAAGGATTACTGACTTATGCTGAATCTGGTAATTTGTGATGATGAGAAATCACTGCGAAATGATTTGAGAAAAGTTCTGGAGACAGAGCTGGAGCTGTCCGGAGAGACTTTTAAGATCACAGAATTCGACTGCGGAGAAGCCCTGGTACGGGCACTGAACGAAGCTGTGTTTGATGTTATTTTTCTGGATATTGAGATGAAGGATTTGGATGGTGTGGCAACAGCCCGGGAGATAAGGAAAAAGACATCTGCGCCTGAGATCATCTTTGTCACCTCCTACCCTGACTTTGTATTCCAAGGATATGAGGTACAGGCTCTCAATTATATACTGAAGCCCTATCGAAGGGAAAAGATCGTCTCTGTTCTGCACACTGCCCTGGAACGGCTGGGGAGAGATACGGAAAAATATTATCTTGTGGAGTCAAAAGGCCAGACACTGCGCCTTCCCCTCAATCAGATAAGGTATTTTTCCAGTGACAGACGTTCTGTAAATGCCGTTACCCCGGAAGATTTTTACACCTTTTACGGAAAACTTTCTGAGTTGGAAACAGAAATGCCTGATAATTTTGTAAGAATACATAACCGCTATCTTGTGAATCTGAAATACGTGCAGTCCATACAGGGAAATTCCGTTCTGATCGATGAAGAAGAACTGCCTGTCAGCCGTTCCTGCAAACAGGACTTGGCAATCGCATTCGCAAAATATATGCTGGAATAGGTGGAAGAAATGAACACTTTATTATTGTATCGCCTGGAGTATCTATTCAATTTTGTTGGCACCTGCGCATATGTAGCCTTCCTTTTTGTGCTCCTGCGCAGATTTCTTACGCCTCGGAGCGACAAAAAAATATTTACACTGCTGTCTTTCCTTATCCTGCCTTCTCTGTCGCAGCCATATATATATCCTGAAGAGCTGACAGGAACCATAGCCGTCCTGTTGTTATTTATCTTCTATCTGCTGATAGTTTTTAAAGGAACGCTCCTGGAACGCCTGTCCGTCTGCATTGTCATTTATCCCATGATCATATCGCTGAACTTTATGACCGAGAATATAGGTTATCAGCTATGGCATATGAACCAGGATATGTCGCTGTCTGTCCAGACGTTTCTGCATACTGTTACTATTTATCTGCGCATTCCTGTATGGTATCTCATATGGAGAATGAGCCGCCAATGGATTCCTCATGTCAGAGAGCTGACCACGCGCATGTGGCTGGTCATTGATATTATCTGTCTGGCCTCCGCAGTGGGATTGATCACCTTTATCTATTATTCGCCTATGGAAAGGGCCTATACCACCTACCCTGCCTGCATCGCATGTTTCCTGACCGGTATGGGCGGCCTCTATCTGACTTCCTACGCAGCCAAAACAATTAAAAGCGAGATGGAAATGCAGAACCTGAAATACCAGCAGTCCTACTATGAGGAATTGGAAGAAAACCAGAAGACGGTGAGAAAAATCCGACATGACATGAAAAACCATCTGAGCGTGATTTATTCCTTTATCCAGAACCGGGATTTTGAAGGAGCAGTGAAATACTTCCGTGAGCTATCAGGGGAACTGACTGTAAATAACCGTATTTTCTGCAAAAACAGTATTGTCAACGCTGTGCTGAACAGCAAGTATAATACTGCCCTTGAAAAACAGATTGACTGTTTTTTCAATATTTCCATAGATGGGCTTTTAGGTATTGACGACATCAGCCTGTGTTCCCTTTTTTCTAATACCCTGGATAATGCCATAGAAGCCTGTGAAAAAATACAGGAGGTTTCCAAGCGACAAATATCCCTGAAAGCCAGATTTGACAAAGGCTATTTCAGCTATGAGATTTCCAATTCCAAAAAAAATACCGTCACCGTAAAAAAAGACCATTTTCTCACAGAAAAGGCCGACAAAACCACTCACGGATTCGGGGTGCAGAATGTCCGTGATATGGTATCCAAATATGAAGGAGATATGGATATCTCTTATACAGAGGATCGTTTTACGGTCACTGTACTCATTGGTAATCTATAAAAACAAAAAACAGCAGCGAATAAATGCGGCTTATCTATTATTCATAGACAACCGGCAGCGGATCATTTCAATCCGGCTGCCGGTTCTCCTGCCAAGAAGCTTCCTTATGAAAAATTTTATCTATCCAGCCGATTTTTAACAAAATCGCCTTCTTTCATGATCACATCCATATTCTCCACGGCTATAGTCCTGATATTTTCCAGCGGATTGCCATCTATCACAAGTAAATCAGCGCTTTTTCCCGCCTCCAGAGATCCGGTAATATCACCTACCCGAAGGGCTTTGGCTCCATTGATCGTTGCGGCAGCTATGGCATCCATCTGGCTGATCCCCGCCTTTTCTACAAACGCGTATAATTCCCCCACCGTGGTCTCCCCATACGGCGTCATCTGAGAGTTAAAGGAGTCTGAACCAATGGTAAGGATAATACCTTTGGCATTGGCTTTTCTCAGATTGTCATAGATTCGGTTCAGCTCTTTTTCCTTTACGGAACCACCCGGATATTTGTCGTGGAGCTTTGGGTCATACTTGGGAGGGAACTTATCAAACCAGGCCGGCATAAAATTAATGGTTGGACAAAAAGCAATCTCCTTTTCCGCCATGAGATCCAGTGTCTCATCATCCAGAGACTGCCCGTGTATGATCAAATCAACTCCTGCCTTGGCAGAATTATAGGCGCTTCCAAAGCAATGGGACCACACAGGAATATGGCGCATACTGCACTCGTCCGCTACTGCCTGTACCTCCTCCATGGTATAATGCTGGTCCATGGCTGTCTCCCAGCGCCAGATGCCGCCGCCTGTTGCCCAGATTTTTATGGCATCGGGATTTTCCCTGAGACGTCTGCGCACGGCTTTGCGGAGATCCCACGGGCCATCCACACACTCAGCCCAGGGATGGGCCGCTTTATTCATCTCTATAGACAGCTTATGGGAGTCTCCATGGCTGCATGTAGCGCAAAAACCCAGCCCTGAAGCCACTACTCTCGGCCCTTTCATCACCCCTGCCTCTATCATATTCCGGATATGGATGCCGAACCTGGATATCTCTCCAACCGTTGTCAAACCTGTCTCCAGACATTCATGAGACTGTTGTACCGCCACTACAGCCTTCTGTATATTGTCCTCCAGCACCCAGTCACTGTCATTGTCTGTGAGGTTTCCGGAAAAATGCAGGTGGGCGTCAATGAGTCCCGGCATGATGGTTTTGCCGGAAATATCTATACAGCAGTATCCCTCCGGTACATCCACCGCTTTCCCCACACCGGCATAAGTAATCTCATTCCCATCCACAAGTACCAGACTGTCTTTCACCGGTGCTGCCCCTGTGCCGTCAATCAGCAAACCGCCCTTAAATGCAACCTTATTCATTAAAAGCCTCCTTCTTCTTTTTAGCTCAGATTTCTGTTTAGCCTTCATTCAATCCACCGTCCAGCGTTTTATTCAATCCTCTGCTAAGCTTTCCGTCCAATCCTCTCCTTAGTCATCTGCAAAGGCGATCATTGAGGCTTCTAAAGGAACATCCGAAGGGAGTGCCTCCACCTGTACACAGACTCTGGCGGGCTTATGGCCTCCGAAAAATTCCGCGTAAGCCTCGTTAATGGCAGCAAAATCATCCAAACTGTTGATGAACACATCAACCCGTGCTACACTTTCCTTACATCCACCGCCTGCTTTTACAATACTGAGCAGATTATTCAGCACCAGTGTTGTAGCTGCTTTGACCTCATATACATACTCTCCATCCTTTGTGAGGGGAATCTGTCCTGATGTGATGATCATATTGCCGTATTTTCTTCCGTGGCAATAGGGACCCAATGCCGGAGAAGCCTCCTCACTTACCAATTCTTTCAGTTCCATAAACTTTCCTCCATTTTCCTTCCAATATTCCTGTTCCTTAATCTCTGTACTGTACAAGCAGCGCATCTGCAATAGACACACCATCCTCTGTCACAAATACAGGATTGATATCCAGTTCTTTGATGCTGTCCCTGCCGTCTGCGGCCATTTTACTGATACCCACAAGTAAATCTGCCAGGGCATCTCTATCACATACAGGATACCCCCGGTAACCATTCAGCAGGGGATAGGAATTCAGGCTTTCCAGCATTCTGTGAGCTTGTTCCTTCGTAAGGGGTGCCGGCGCCAACTGCACATCTTTGAAGAGTTCTACAAACACACCGCCCATTCCTACCATGATCATAGGGCCGAAATCTTTGTCATTCTTCACTCCAATGATCATCTCAACACCTGCTTTGAGCATGGGTTTTAACAGTACACCTTCCAGTTTGGCTTCCGGTGCGTTATTCCTGCAGTTTGTCATTACGGTTTCAAACGCTGCGCGCAGCTCCGCCTCATCTTTTATGTTTAATTTCACTCCACCCACATCAGATTTATGCTGGATATCGGCTGAATGTATTTTCACCGACAGAGGATATCCCAGCTTCCCGGCAGCCTGTACAGCTTCATGAGCTGTAGCTGCCACAGCCTGAGGCGGAATGGGTACGCCATGCTCCCTCAGATAATTCAGACTTTCGTATTCACTGAGTCCCCGGCAAACTCCATGTGCTTTTTCGGGAATTGCCGCTTCCGCATCCTGAAAATCAAAAGCCGCAAAATCCAGGATCTGCTTTAATATACGGCATCCATAGCGCCCTGACGGAAGCAGCGGAACTCCTGCCCTGTGCAGGATATCCGCACTCGCCTGATGTCTTGTGTGCTCAATGAAAGGGATCCAGAAGACCGGCTTCATATCCGGATTATCTCTGGCAGTGGCTGCTGCCTCCACCATATGGGAAATCGTGTCATCCCAAATCTCCGGTGTGATCGTGTAGGCAATGCAGATAGCATCCACGTGACTGTCCTTTGCAATAGCTTTCATAGCCTGTACCATAACAGGTGTGTTGTATCCAATTCCCGCTGTCATATCAAAGGGATTATTTACAGAACCGTAATCCGGTACTAAAGTCTGAAGATATGCCTTGGTCTCAGGGTGATATTCTGCCAACTGAATTCCAAACTCATCTGCCAGATCAGCCATGACCCCTGCCTCACCGCCGGATACATTCATAAATACGCACCTCTGTCCCTTTGGAAGTTCCTCCAGCCAGGAAAATGCCGCTGCCAATCCGCACAGTTCTTCCAGATCCCTGGCCTCAATCACGCCATAACGCCTGAATACAGCCCTGAGAACCTTGTCAGCGCCTGATAGAGAGCCTGTATGGGAAGCGGCAAGCTCCTGTGCCTTGCCGGAACGGCCGGTTTTCAATATCACCACCGGTTTCTTCTTTAAGGCAGCTTTTCGGAAGGTTTCCACCAGTTTCCCCGGCTTTGTGATTCCTTCTATGTACGCGGCAACTACTTTTGTGTCATCGTCCTCCACCAGAAATTCCAGATAATCTTCCACCTTTACATTACAGGAATTGCCGGAAGAAACCACATGGGAAAATCCCATACCCGGGCTGTCCAGTCCTCCCAGAACGATCTGCCCGCTCTGGGATATCATGCCGATATTGCCTGAGCGGTCCCGTTCCTCCACCAGAAAAGCAAACGCGAAGATACCATCAATAAAATTGGCGAACCCTGCGCAATTTGGCCCCATGACAGCGATTCCCAGTCGGTCTGCTTCCTCTGTCAACTCCTTTTGAAGTGCTTTCCCCTCTGCGCCGGTCTCACCGTAACCGCTGGCAAAGACTACTGCCCCGCCGCAGTTTTTCCCTGCCGCTTCTCTTAATAAGGGAAGTATGGTTTTCTGAGGCGTGCATAAAATAACTAAATCCACATCCCCTTTGATATCTGTCAGGGAATGGTAAGCTTTCCGCCCGAAAATACTGTCCCTTCCCGGATTTACCAGATACAGCTTATCCAGGTTCTTTGAGAACTTCAGATAATTGCGGGTGGTGTCTCCCCCAAAACCCGCTTTTTCGCTGGCACCCACAATAGCTACTGTCTCCGGTTTTAATAATTTTTTTAAATCCATATTTAATCCCTCACTGCATCTTTTCCGCTCTCTCATATCCCATCATAAAGCACTTCACATTCTTGTCACCGGCCTTACCCTTTTTATGAAAATAAGCCTCCAATGTACCGGCAAATTCCCGCACATCCATCATATGGGTAGCTCTGATCATGGCTCCGAGAACAACCAGGTTCAAGCCTCTTGGATTCTCCAGTTCTGAAGAGATTTCTACTGCGTCCACCCCATACACTTCCACATTTTTTGGAAACTGCTTCTGGCCAAAAACGGAACGGTTTATGATGACTTTACTCCCGTTTCGCATATCAGGTATATACTTATCATAAGCATCCTCATTCATACAGCAAAGTACATCCAGATAATCAGGATAGGGACTGCCGATCTCCTCATCAGATACCACGACACGGCAAAGGGCAATTCCCCCGCGCATCTCTGCGGAATACTCGCTGGTCCAGCTTACATTCTTTCCATGTTCCGCTGCGATCTCGATCAAAATCTTACCGGCTGTCAAAACACCCTGACCTCCGATACCTGCAAACATAATATCAGCCATTATTTGTCACCCCCATTGTCTACGTATACCTTCACCGGGAATACCTTTTCATTTTCTTCTTTCATCTTCTTCATGGCATCTGCCGGCGATAATTTCCAGTTGGTCGGACATGGGGAAAGGATTTCAATGATGGAGAAACCTTTCTTGTCCCTCTGGTTTTCAAAACCTTTCTTTAACATCTTCTTTGTCTGATCGATGTGTTTCGGATCACATAGGGAACCTCTTGCCGCATACGCGATCTTATAATTCTGAAGAATGTTGAGCATATCAAAGGGTTCTCCTGCCACTTTGTCATCTCTTCCCTTTTTACTGCTGACAGTCTTATCCCCCACCAGTGTGGTAGCGGGGCACATCTGGCCGCCGGTCATACCGAAGATTCCGTTATTTACCACGATCATTGTTATAGGCACATTTCTCTGCGCCGCATAGCACGTTTCGGAAAGGCCGATCACATAAGAACATCCGTCCCCTGCATGAACGTACACATTGGAATCGGGATAGACCTTCTTGATCGCTGTTGCCACTGCCGCGCAGCGCCCGTGAGGACCTGCGATGCCGTCACAGTTCAGGGTGTCAATGGACCAGTAAGCACAGGCAATATCCACTACCTGAATGGTTTTTTCGCAAAGCTCCAGCTCTTCACAGCACTCTGCGATCAGCCGCTGTATGATCCCATGCCCGCAGCCGGGACACCATCCCACCTGCTGATTGATCATCTCTGGTTTTTTCATTTTTGCTGCCATATCAATATACCTCCAGTTCCTTAACATCTCCTGCCAGTACCTCTCTGCAGAAGTCTACGATTCCCTGGGTCGTGGGAACATATTTGGATGTCAGATAGCCATAGAGAGGAACCTTATACTCCGTAGCCAGACGGATATCAAGTCCCATCTGAGAGGAGAGGCTCATCTCAACAGTAACCAGCCCTTTCAAACCCTCCGGGAGATTTTCAAAAGCTTTTTTTGGATAAGGCCATACTGTGATAGGACGGATCAGTCCAAGCTTCATACCTGCTTCTCTGGCTCTTCTGACTGCTGATCTGCAGATCCTGGAAGAAATGCCATATGCCGTCAGTATCAGCTCTGCATCATCTGTCATGAAATTCTCCCAGCGCTGCTCATTGTGATACATGTCAGAGAATTTTTTGCGTACCATGGCATCATACGCGCTGTAATCCATGGAACGGTCCAGGTTGGTGACCTTTACCTTTGGTTCCTCTTTTTTCTTTTCCCCTTTGATCGCCCAGTCAAATTTACTTTTGTCGTGTTCCTTTGCCTCCGGAAGGACTACCTTTTCTATCATCTGGCTGATTCCGCCGTCACTGAGGATAATGACTACAGTACGGTATTTTTCAGCCAGATCAAACGCTTCATAGGTCAGCTCTGCACATTCCTGCACGGAACCAGGAGTGAGCACAAGCTGTCTGGAGTCTCCGTGCCCGCCGCCTCTGGTTGCCAGCCAGTAAGAATCCTGTCCCTCTGTGATCTCGCCATCACCTACACCATAGCGCATAACATCTATGATGACCGCCGGAAGATTATAGGAAGAAAGATAAGAGATACCTTCCTGTTTCAAATCATAGCCCGGTCCCGAAGAGCTTGTCATGACACGCTCACCGCATGCCGCCGCTCCCCATATCATACTTATACTTGCGATCTCGCTTTCCCCCTGGACAAAAACGCCTCCTCGGTCCGCCATATTCGCTGACATATATTCCAGTATCTCACTCTGGGGAGTAATGGGGTAACCTGCATAGAAGCGGCATCCCGCGCGAAGAGCGGCTTCAGCTATAGCCTCGTTGCCTTTCATTAATTGAAATCCTTTACTCATCTTCTCTGCCTCCTTCTACTCAATGGTAAATACATAATCGGGACAGATTTTATAACACTGTCCGCACCCAATACAGATTTCTTCCTTGATCCTGATGATCTCATATCCCTTTTTGTTAATCTCAGTGAGAGGCTCAATGGCGTTCACTGGACATACATCCACACATAAGCGGCAGCCTTTGCAAAGGCTTGTGTCTGCGGTTGCTTTTGCTTTTGCCATGATTCAATCTCCTTTCCATTCATTTCACTATTTAATTATTTATTTCACTTTTATACTTTATAATTTCATTTTAACATTATATCATTCATTTATCAAATATAACATTTTTAAATCTTGCATAAATATCAGGCAATCATTTTGTCTAAATTGTTTATATCCATTGGTTATACCATTGGTTTATATTTATTGGTTATATTCCTAGCCTATCTCCTTCGGTTATACCCTTAGCCTATCTCAAGAAGGAAAACGCTTTTATAACAATACGGAAGATTTTCACATTTACTGCAATAACCATTGGAAAATCCCTTTTGGAAATCGTTCACAATTTTTTTAATATACTGTCACAGCAAAAAAAGCTCAAAATATAGGGAATGTATGATGTAGATCAAACATTCCCCGATTTTTATAATATTTAACTATTCAAAACCCTCAATATTCTTTTTTCTGCTTCTTTTATTTTTTATGTTTTTCTACATATGCATCAATCTCTTCGGCTATACTCTTGTCCAGCAGGGTCTCCGGTGCTTCCTCCAGGCGGCGTTTCCATTCCTCATTGGCCCGGCGAAGAACATAAGTATAATCCTCCATTGGTCTCTTCTTATAATTACTGTTCCAGTCAGTATAGTCCGGGTACCAGGAATCATACATATAATCAAGGGTATCGTCACTGGTAATAAACTGGCCGCCGCTTCCCTCCTCCATAATAGACTCTAAGGAAGCAGCCTCCTCAGACACATCAATACCGTTTCTGATATAGAGCAGACGGCTGGTGATCTCCTCATCAATAATGGTTTTTTCATAAGACGTAGTCATAAGGCCATCCAGCGTTCCGATCTCAGACAACTGGTAATCTGCATTGGAGAGAATGTTTGCCATAGTGCCCTCATAAGATTCAATGCCGCATTGGATATCACAGTTAAGAGCATCTGTGCTGTAGGGAATTGTTCTGGAGGGCAGATGATAGAATCTTTTCCCCATTTCCATGGAACCGATCTGAAGCATCACACGTCCCGGTGAACCGCAGCAGTAGGTTGCGCCTTTCATATTGCCGGGACAGGCTCCCACACCGTAGCCTACAGGATTGCCCGGATTCACAAGCTGCGCAAGAACAATTCCTGCCAGAACCTCTGCATTTTGCATGGTAATAGTACCAAAGATGCGAATAGGACCGGTCACCCCTGTACTTGTGGCAGTTCCCATAGTAACAGCCTGACCCCGTTCGGCCAGTGCGATAATATTGTCAGCCACCTCACGGCTGTACGACATGGGACTCATAGACGGCGCAGACCCCGGTGCCAGATATACTTTTCCTCCAGGCCTGAGTTTTTCACCTGCAGCGATCTCAACCATATCAATGGCCTGATGCATCTCTTCATAAGAGAACAGCTTGGTATAGAATGGTTTATCTGTATGGTTTAACAGGGCACGCATGATCTCAAGATGGCGGTTGACCGGGTCCACATCATTGGCCTCAACACCGTTATTGGAATTCATAGTCATAACTTTGCTGCTCTGGTAGATTTTGATCAGATTGATCACATCCTGCAGAGTACCGCGTCGGATCCCCTTATCGAGGTCCGTTATATTAACCGGTCCGATAGGTCCCGGAACACCATAATCGCCGCCCCCCAGATTAATACTCTTCTTAGCATCAAGACCATTCATCACAAACTGCGAAGGTGCTTTTTCAAGTGCGTCCCTGACCTGTAACTCCGTCATATAAACCTGTGTGCCGTCTACACGAAAACCATGTTTCTTAAAAAGTCCAAGTGCTCTGTCACTGGGAATATGGACACCGTTCTCTGCCAAAAGTTTCATTGAGTAATCATGCACTCTCTGCAAATCCTCATCGGTGAACATGGACAGTGATACTCTTCTCATTTCTTCCATTTTTCCTCTCCTTTATTTCATTATTTTACTTTAAATTTCTATTTTTATCATTTATTTCATTTTACTATATTTTGATTCATCTTTCAAATATTATATCATTAAATTATGCATAAGATTTTCCTGTCATTTTTATGCATCTTGTCCCGGCGATTAAAGCGAAATATTTAAACCAGAGTAGGTAAACTAGAGAGCATAAAAATCTTTTTTTTATTGTTGTATCGTTTCATTTCATATATTCTAATTTCATTTTAAAACAATAACGATTCTTTTTTCAAAATTATAAATCACTATCTCAAGCTGCCATTCAAAATTTCTCTTGCGCACAGATTCATAAAAATGTATAATGAAACAAAGAGTTTATCTCTCGAAATAAAGATAAGGAGGATATATTTTGAGCAAAGCAATACAAAAAATGGAAACCATTCAGGCGATTGACCGTGCTTTTCAGATTCTCGAGACTATATCCCGTTCAGGTAATATGACATTAGCTGAATTACATGAAAAGGTTAATATCAGCAAGGCTTCTCTCTCCCGTCTGGTATATACACTGGTGGAAAACGGTTATATTGAGAAGAGACCAAACAATGAATACAGTCTTACATTAAAGACATATGAAGTAGGTATCAACGCTGTACAAAATCTGGATCAGATATCGCTGATCAACTCCACACTTGCGGATTTAAGCAGAGAAACAGGGCGGGTTGCACAATTCTCAGTAGAGGACAACAACCAGGTTTTATGTGTGCAGAGTATTGGGCAGAAGGCACCGTCCTTCTCCGTCTATACCAACGTTGGACGGCGTTCCCCACTCTATTGTACAAGCGCCGGCAAAGCCATCTTGTCCACGTATTCCAATAATGAGATCATAGATAAATGGGAAAAATTTGATGTAAAGCCTCTAACCGAACATACCATTACAGACATCCACGCTTTACTTCAAGACATAAGTGAAGTCAAACAGAGACATTACGCCCTGGATCGGGAAGAAAATGAATATAACATATTCTGTGTGGGTGCCCTCGTAATGAATTACACCAATACACCTCTGGGAGCTATCAGCATCAGCGGGACCACGCTCACCCAAGAGGAAGAACAGACAATAAGCCAAACTCTTACCGCTGCTGTCAAGAGACTGTCCGCGACCCTTGGATACGTCATGCGGTAATATAAAAACTCCTTATCCGTATTAAACCGGATAAGGAGTCTTCTGTTTCAAACGACAGGGGATTGTGCGTCCAGGTTCCTCTGGTCTCTGTCCAGCATGAACACGGAAATCAAAATGATGACACCCCCAATGATCTGGTTTGCTGTAGGAATGGTCCTGTACAGCACAAGTGAAGTCAAAATGGTTACCACAGGCAGAAAATCCATCATGAGATTTGACAGCAGTACCCCGATCTTTTTGATCGCAAAGATATTTAAGAAATAAGCAATTGTAGAATTAAATACTCCCAATATGATCAGATTCATAAACACCGACGGTTTTGCCAGGACTGACGGCTCTATCTGATAGAAGAATAAAAACGGCAGGGTGGTGACTGCCCCTACAAGGGCCTGGTAATTCAGCAGTACCGTCTTCTCATAACCGTCTGATATCCTGTCTGTCAGGAAACAATAGATGACCCAGGAAATAATATTCAGAAAGCACAGCGCATATCCCTTGAAATCGGTGGCCATCAGGTCCCCGATCTTCACTCCCATAAGAATATACACACCCACCAGGGAGACCAGGATTCCCAAAATCCCCATTCTCGTCTTCTTCCTGTGAAACAGCACAAATTCCATGATCAGTGCAAAAACAGCGGCAAATCCAAAAAGAAGGGACGAAACCGTAGCTCCCACAGCGTTGACTCCCAGAATCGTGAACCCGTGGAAAAATGTAGTTCCAAACAAGCCGGACAGGATGATGATACCCCAGTCCTTTTTCTTTACTTTCATATTTTTTCTGGTTATGAGATTATACCCGGTGAACAAAATTGTCATAATAGCCATCTGGATCACCAGGATCACTACCGTAGGAAGGTATTCACTGATCACAGCTCTGGAAATATAAGACACACCGTATATCGTGACGACTACCACCATGGCCAGCAGCCCTATGGTCTTGCCTTTTGTCTTATCCATAAGCATTCTCCCCCTCTAACGCTTGATATTCTTCGCCTTCTCCGAGGAACCGGCAGCAACAGCGTCGATGGCATCCCTCACATCCTTTGGAAGGATTTCATGATCGCGCAGCTCTTCCAGCATATCCTTTACTTTTTCCGCGCATACCTTGCGGATATCACGGCTGCCGTTTGCTTCCCAGTTCTCCCAGGTACCCCTTTCCATATATCTTGGCATCCAGATTTCATCCTTGAAGTGTTCAAAGGTGTGGTCTGTCTCCAGGAATGTATTGCCGGGCCCCACTTCCTCCATATTATCATAGGCCAGAGTCTCATCGTCAAAGTTAAGTGGACGTGCCATCCTCTGCAGGATCTGCATACACTCATCCGAATAAATCATATCTGCGAAGTCCACCATAAGGTCCATATCAAGCTGCATGGAAACGATGAAATCGCAGCTCAGCGCTCCTGCCAGTCCGCCCATACCCGTCTCAAATCCTGCCTGCGCATCCAGAACCTTGCCGTCGCGCAGGTTGGCGGGCATCTTTGTGGGCAGCCCCACATAATCTCCCATCTGTGACATTCCCACCTTCATGATGATACTCTCCGGTGAGGACATGTTGATGCACATGGTCTTCATATCCATACTGCGCACATAGCTGGAATAGATAACAGGCGCCCCCGGATTCACAAGCTGTGACAGGGCTATGCAGGCCAGAGTCTCCGCATGGGTATGCACCAGCGCGCTCTCCACTGACATAGGCGATGTCATGCCCAGAATACCTCCGGAACTGATGACAGAAGGCACCTTATGCACAGCGGCCTCCATCAGTACATTGGATGTATTCTCATCCACACGCAGCGGCGGCATGGTCAGGACCCAGAAAGATATAAAAGGCCGTTTCAGGAACTCTTCCTCGCTTCCCACCGCCAGGCTTGCCATCTTTATAGCATCCCGCACGCCCTCTTTCCCCACAGCTCCGCCTGTGATGTGTTTTGTGGTATTTTTGATGGAAGTGGCCCAGGTGTACCAGTCTGATGCTGCCATGGGTACATCCTGTGGGGTGACCAGTGCACTGGCAATTGTCACCGTGTCTAGTTTTTCCATGATCCTTGTGATCAGGGCAAGATCTCTGTCCGTAGCTTTCCTGCGCAATCCTGTCTCCGGGTCCAGCACATGGGTGGCCATGGTCATGGCCGCCAGGGACGGCACCCTGTCTTTCACATGTACGTCTTTGTCAGGAGTCCTTCCATATAAAACGAATTCCTCCCTCTTGGGAACCGTCTTAAGCCCCTCCTCAATAATATTCCGTGGTATCTTTACAATCTGGCCGGACACCTCTGCCCCTGCTTTCGCAAAATAGTCTCTTGCCTCTGCGCCCTCGAATTTCATACCCAGATTTTCCAGCATTTCCAATGCTTTTTCATGTACCCGTACTACTTCCGCCTCACTTAAATACTTGATCGATGGTCTCATGTCTTTACCTCCTCCATAATACATAACTTAAAACCCTGTTCTACTGCATCCCCGATACGTATCTTCTTTTGATACATCAAGGATACCACAGAACAGGGTCCTTTACTTTTGCTTTATTTTTCTATTTATTGCTCTATATTTCTTTCAAGATTTTGGATAGGTTCTTGTTCAGGAAATCTCGCAGTTCAATGGCATCCCTGGTGTAATAGTCCGCTCCGATCTCCTCCGCGTATTCTCTGCTGACGGACAGGCCTCCCACAAAGACAATCACCTTGTCCCTTATTCCGGCTCTCTCCAGCTCCTCTATGATCCCCCTCAGCTCACAGACTGTTGTTGGAAGAAGCGCAGATGCCATGACAAGCTTGGCCTCATTCTCCACAGCCGCCTCCACAAATTCCTCCTTTGTCACGTCCACACCTAAATCCACCATGTCTATATTCAGGGTGGAGAGGTATATCTTGACCAGATTCTTTCCGATATCATGGACATCCCCCTCCACAGTGCCGATGACCGCTGTGCACTGCCTTGCCCCGCCTTGGTCCAGATAAGGGGTCAGGCATCTGAGACCCGCATTCAGTGCCCGGGCCACCCTCAGGGCCTCCGGCACACAGACCTCACTGTTGCGGAACTTGTACGCCAGTGTATCCACTCCCAGGATCAGCCCCTCTTTCAGCACCGATTCCGGAGGATAGCAGACGGCGATTGCTTTCTTTATGAGATTAACCACCTCGTCGGCTTTCCCACCCAGAAGATTCCGCCTGATCTCTTCATATATATCCATTCTGTCTCTCCTATAAAAATTTATTCCTGTACTGTCCGGGATTGACCCCTATCAGTCTTCGGAAGGTTTTTGTATAGTAACTCTGGCTTTCAAATCCACACTGTCTCATGATCTCCTTTATGCTCAGTTCCCGGTTTCTCATCAACTCAATGGATTTTTCGATCCTGACTCTCAGGATATAATCGTTTATGGTACCGCCCGTTTTCTGGCGGAACAAGGTACAGAGATAAGACCTGCTCAAAAACACATGGCCGCAGATGTCATCCAGGGTTATTTTTCTATTATAATTCTCTTCTATGTATTCCCTGACTGTTTTCATGACACTGATATGATCATCTGTTCCCAAAAGATAAATACTGTCAAACCAGCGGTTCAGCATCCGATAGGTAAGCTCCATCATCTCCTCAATGTTCTCCACATGTTTCATATCCTGCCTGTAATGTTTCACGCCGTTCATGACAACCTCGCTGTCCGCCCCTGCCTCCACAATCGCCCTGGCAGTCACAGCCATGAAATCATGCAGTGCTGACTTCACAAGCGTCTTGTCATAGGAGCACAGTATCTCCATGTCTGTAAACAGCATCTCCAGCATGTTCTGAATTTTATCCTTGTCTGCCATGCGCACATACTGCAGATACCGTTTCTCCCTTTTCAGATAGACAGACCAGTCAAATTTTTCATTTTCCAGTGTCTTTTTCCTCTCCTCGATCCTGGTCGTCATGGCATCGCGCCAGCTCAGAAGATTCTTCTGGTCCATAAAGATTGCATTTTGCGTTTTGGAGAGATACTGCATCATGACCTGCAGCAGGTTGGCAGAGGACTGGCACTGGTCCGCTGAGATCACCCGCAGCTTTTTTATATTCCGCTCCATTTCCTCTCTCTCTTCCACGCTCCCGCAGAATTTTTCCGCATCCTGGTGAAAGATGTGGTCCGGCTCCCACAAAAGGACTTGTCCGCACATGACAGCTCCCACCTCTGTTCCATCGGCATAGATGGGAACTGCCCACATGACAAGACCTGCATGGCAGACAAAAAAATACGGTTCCTTCCACATAAAAGCCTGTCTGCACGCCTTTTTGTAGGTACGCCTGCAGTGTGCCTTCCCCGCCTCCGTATTCTGTACCTGACGGCAGTATGTGCACTCATAGTAGTCTTTGCTGGCGAGAAAGACTTCTCCATAAGTGTTGACCGCTATGATCCCCAGCTCTGTTGCTTTTGCAAAATTATCCAGCATCTCTTCCAGATGATCTTTTTCTTCCAGATGAGCCTTTTCCTCTGAATGTTCGTAACCCTCCGCCATATCCTTCCTCCGGCCTTTTACTCTTGCCTTTATTCTACCGCCGGCGGCAGAAAAAGTAAACTTAATTTCTCCGTCTTCCCGACAGCAGCACCAAGCGCAGGAGCTGCAGGATAGAGGAGAGCGCAGATGCCACATAAGTAAGCGCGGCGGCCCGCAGCACTTTCCCGGCGCCCTGCAGTTCACTCCCCGAAAGGATTCCTGATCCGTCCAGTATACGCATAGCTCTGCCGGATGCGTTAAACTCCACCGGAAGCGTAACCAACTGAAACGCAACCACCAGGGAGAACAAAATGATCCCTATGTTCACCAGGCCGGGTGCCCCCATCAAAAGTCCAATGAGGAACAAGGGCCAGCATAAGGCAGAGCCAAGATTCACCACCGGAACAATGGCTCCTCTGATCTTGATGGGTACATATCCCACCTCATCCTGTATGGCATGGCCGCACTCATGTGCCGCTACACCGATGGCTGCCACCGACTCAGAGCCGTAAACTGCCTCAGACAGCCGCAGCACTTTATTTCTGGGATCATAATGATCGGTCAGGCTCCCTCCCACTCTCTCGATCCTAACCTGGCTGATCCCTGCCCGCTCCAGTATAGTCCTGGCTGCCTGTTCCGCTGTCATGTGTCTGGCATTTCCCACTGTACTGTACTTTTTATAAGTCTGGTTTACATTTGCCGATGCCGCCACACAGAGCACGACACCTGCAAGGACCAGAAGATACGTGGCGTCATAATAAAAAAACATCCATAATCCCTCCAATGCATGAAATACTTCATTATTATTTCATTCATCATAAGGTTATGGATGTCTCTCTTTAAATATTCAGAAAGTATAAAATTTTACTGTTGTTTTTTCATTCCGCCCGTTTCAGTATTTCTACGATTCCCTTATTGCCATCCACACGGATATAGTCTCCATCATGAATGATCTTACAGGCTTCTTCCTCAGTCTCCACAACTGTAGGTATGCCCAGTTCCACAATACAGGCAGCGCAGCGGGAGTCCAGTTTTTCGATGACCCATGCAGTGGGCTTATGTCCGGCCACAGAGGCGGAATAAAAATGGCTGGCCCATCCGTTGCTCCCCTTAGCACAGGGAAGGATCAGAATCTTTCCGCCGATATACGCGCCGAATTTGCTGTTGGCTTCTTCTATGATGATACCCGTTTTTTCGTCTAATCCGGCCCATCCCTGTACACTGTCAGGAAGGACGAGCGCTTCTCCTTCCATGACTCCTTCATAGGCCCCGCGTCCTTTGATGATCCTATTTTCCATTATGCTTCTCCTTTCCAATATCCTGCCGCAGCGGCATCAATACATTTACAGACATCGCCATAATAGATCGGAACATGTTTCTCCGTTCCGAAGCAGGAGTGCATATAGTGCCCCTGTTTACCGGAATCTGTCACCATAGCTGTCACATGACTGAAAGCTGCGGGATCCATGACCATGGCACAACTGCTTGACAACACATTGCCTCCGGCATCCTCTATGGTTTTTACAAAACCGCTGGCCTTTGCCATTGCGAGGGTGGACATATCAGTCCAGACATGGAGTTCCACACCTTCCGCCACTTTTTTCCCATGGATATAATTGGCCACCTGCTGAATATCCTCCAGACTATAGTGGGGACATCCCAGTAATACAAAGTTGATCTTTCCTTCCCCCGCACTGCAGATCTGGCGGTATGATTCCTCATAATCTTTTTGAGTAATGGTAAATTCGCCCCTGAGAGGTTTGTTTCCTCTGGCGTCTTCCAGGGAACGAGCCTCCGGTGTCACTCCGACTATGTGGCACAGCTCACATGCACTTGTAGTGGCCATGGCAGTAAAGCACTGCTTTAACATGGTCAATGTTGGTCTGTGGAAATCGCCTGTCAATACAGGAACTCCGGCGGAAGGCAGCATACGCCCTACCGTATATCCGATGATATCCCAGTCAAATCTTGTCTCTGATCTGCACTCAATATGATATACGGTATCCGCATAACGGTTTTCCGGGAGATAAAATCCCCACTTTGGAGCGCGTCCGCAGATAGAGATCCATGTAATCGCTTCCTCTCCGTCTGCATTGCATCGTGCTCCGAATGCCGAGTTGCTCATAGTAATGTTGCTGGACTCTGATGTGACTACATGCTCTCCAAATAACGGAACCCAGCCGTTCAGGTACGGGGTGCAGGAACCGGCAATACAGCAGCCGGCCTTCAGCGTACGGCTCAGATATTCGGTATTTTTATCAAACAGCTCTTTGGGGAGATGGGTCACTTCATAATCATACTGGTCGCAGGGTGCAACACAGGTCTGACAGTAGCAGGTCTTCTCGAATTCCCCTAATTCTACTTTTTCATCTGTGCAGAGATACATTTTCGCGAAAATTTCATCGTATGTATCTGCTTTGCAGGTTTCCAGATAGGAATGTGCTCCAAAGTACAGTGTGGATTTTGTGACTTCCACCAGTTCTTCTGCACCTACCACACGGGCATATTTTAAAACATTTTCCAACGCGATCTGTTTAAAGCGGCCGAATTTTCCATCCAGCATTTCCTGTTCATATGGTGTTAATTTCATAGAGATACCTCACTTTTTTATATGATAAAATTCTCATTCTTCGTCGTCATTTACGGATTCCGGTAGCATGTCATTCGGATATTGCTTGACCTCTTTTGCCTGTTTAAAAAAGGATACGATACAAATTCCCACTATGATCATAATGGGCGCGCCCAGTATGACATACATGGCCTTTACCGCATTGACGCCATCGGTTGCAACCGTTGTATAAGCGGTAGCTGTGATCAACAGACCCATGATGATCTTAAATTTTTTCGGTGCCTCATCATCCACGGTCAGATTATGCACAGACATTGTGGCGAGAACAGATGCAATGGGGTCTGCCATAGTTGTAAAGGAGCCAATAATGGCAATGATAAATACGATCTGCACAATATTTCCAATAGGCAGCGACTTGATTATCTGGAAGACAGTCGCCTGCATTCCATAGTCCTGAACCATTGCCCACACATCCATAGTACCGCTGGTCTGCAGACTGATGGTCTGTCCGCCGAAAACGCCGATCCATGTGACGCAGAAAATCGCCGGAATAATAACATTGACAACCAGGAACTCTCTGAGCGTACGCCCTTTTGCCATCCTGCAGAAAAACATTCCGAATACCGGACAATACAGGATGAAGGAAGCCCAGTATTGAACGATCCAGTTAGCATACCATGTATCATCTGAAAGTGTATTGTTGACTAATGTTTTGGAGCCCCAGTTATCCAAAATTTTTCCAAAGGATTCTGTTGAGAGCTTGCCTATAAATGCGGTATCACCACAGATAAAAACATAGATCAGAAGGCCGCAGAAAATAAAAAAGGTTATGGTAGATACATATTTCAAACCTTTATGAATCCCCGATACACTCATGATGACAAACATCACACCGATGAAAACCGCCACTAACAAGTAGATCAGATTCGACTGACTGATTCCGAATGCAGATTCCAATCCCGCTCCGATCTGCATCAAACCAACACCCATAGAGTTGGCACATCCTCCAACCATGGCAAAGATCATAACTCCGTGAATGAGGGTTTCCAGCCATTGGCGCCGGCCGAATACAGGGTCTAATACGGAGTTGAACTGAAGCTTTTTATGTCGGTTGTAGACAGCAACCGTAAATGCAACAGAACAGGCTCCATAAAGAGCAAATTCAACAAAAGACCACTGCCACATAACCTGTGAGATCGAGAAGATCGCAGCATCACGAGATCCCGGCTGGCAGCCGGCATATGCAGGCGGCTCAAAAAAGTTATATAACGGTTCCCCCATGGCCCAGAACAGCAGCCCTGTACCAATACTTCCGCAGATCGTCATGGCGATCCAGTGGAATTTTGTAAACTCCGGCTTAGCGTCCTTTCCGCCGATCTTGATGTCGCCAAATTTGCTTATCATAATATACATTACAAATAAAAAACATACCAGCGCGAACAGATTGATAACCCACCCTATTTTATCTGCCATACTGTACAACATGGTATTAAGAACAGAAGCCAGCTGTTCTTTGAAAAAGATTCCGATAAGCAGTAATAATATCAGTCCTATAAATGCCGGCCAAAACGCCAGCTTGTTAATCGAACCCTTTTCATGTTTTTTTGTTTCTGCATTCTTCATTTTTTACCTCCACACTTTTTGTCAAACACCTTCCAGTTAAGACCAACCTTCAAATCGTTTTTATGTACCGTTATGCTGCATCAGCGCTGATATAAAATTGTGATTCCGTTTACACTGCCTGTGCAAAAAAACATAAACATTCCATGCCCCATAAAAGAAGAGTTTCCGGACACTCCTCTCCAAAGAAAAATTTTGTTTCACTTTTGGTATTGATTTGAAATATTTTTCTGTTTTTTGAAATAGTATTATGCTTTTTTGATTAAACCCATTATAAAATGAAACTAACAACAAATTCAAATAGTTAAAAGAATTCACCAGCCATAGCTTGAAACTATAGGTGTTCTATGGTAGAATGATACAATCTTATTTCAAGTTCATTCAATTCACTGTCATTTTGTTTCATTAGAATATGTATTTTCAGTGATTTTATCAGCGATATGCTAAAGGAAGGATTCTATGACATTACAACAATTAAGATATGTGGCCTCCATAGCCGAATATGGTTCACTCAGCAAAGCTGCCCGGGAATTATATATTGCCCAGCCCAGCCTGTCCAAATCCATTGCCGAACTGGAGAAAGAAATCCAAAAATCATTATTTGTCCGTACTCCCCGGGGAGTTCTGTTCACAGATGAGGGTACGGAGTTTCTGGCTTATGCCAGACAGGTACTTCAGCAAATGGATACGTTGGAAAAACGGTATGAGATCGGAAGTGTGAGCAAGCACTATTTTACCGTCAGTTCTCAACATTATCCCTTTGCCTCTGAAGCATTTTCAAAGGTTGTAGATTCCGTAAAAGATGAATTATATGAATTTATGTACATTGAAACCCAGACCCAGGATATCATTGACAATGTCAAGTCTTTGAAAAGTGAAGTGGGGCTTTTATATCTGAGTCCGTTAAACAGCACAGTCATAAAGCGTGTCATAAAAGAATCCCATCTGATCTTTGAACCTATCTTTGAGACTCTGCCCTATGCCTGTATGCGGAGAGATCACCCACTGGGCCAAAAAGCCGGCCTCACCTTATCTGATTTAGCGCCGTATCCTTTTCTCTCCTACAATCAAAGCCACAGTAACACGTATTCCATGTCGGAAATCATACTGGAGCCTTTTCATATTAACAAACATCTGATCGTCTCCGACCGGTCCAGCGCCACAAGCCTGATGCTCCACAGCGACGCCTACTGTATTACGGCGGGATCTTATCCCGGTACCCTGCATGATGAAAGCTGGGTCTATATCCCCATATACGGACAGGGAAAACTCACTGTGGGACAGATTCGCAATGAACATATGATGATCAGTAAACTGGCTCTTCGTTTTTTAGAGGCGCTGCAGGAAATTGTGGGCGACATTTGAATCGCCTATGACCACCATAGGTATAATGCTTCCCGCCAGCGCCTTCACTTCCTCATATTCCCCATGGAACAGAGTCTTCACTGCCTGCCCGAAACCCGCACCTCTCCTTGCCACGCAGTCACTATATCCCTGGATTTTCTGATCTGCATCCTGTTTCGTTTAACACCATTAAGTTTTGAAGGTAAATCTGGAATTTTTACACTGGTAGAATCTGCCGCTCTCCTGTATGATAGAAAAAATCATGCATTCGGATAAAAGAAGGAAAGGAAGTCCGGATATGTCATAAAAGGAGGAATACATCAAATGAATACAGAAAGCAGTCTTTTCCGAGAAATATCCCTGGAAGATATTAAAAATATCACTTACAGACACCTGGGTACCAGGGAAATCAGCCAGGCCAGGCTTATGGAAGGCGGACTTTTCAACACCACCTACCATCTTATATGCGGCAGTGACAACAGACAGGTCATTCTCCGCCTCGGTCCGGTAAACCGGCATCTGCTCCTCGGTTTTGAGGAACATCTGATGGAGGCTGAGACATATGTTTACGAACTTTTTTCAAGCCACAAGATCCCCTGTCCCCGTGTCCTGGCATCCGACACCACACGGAGCCTTCTGGACAGGGATTTCATGCTTACCGAATACCTGGACAGCACAGTTATGCTGAAAGCAGGCCTTTCCCCGGAGGAAAAGATGGATCTCCACAGGGAAACCGGCCGAACTGCCGCCCTTATGCACAGTATCACATCCCGGCAGTTCGGATGTATCTATGACTGTATGCACGGCAGAGGTTTTGATTCCTGGTATGCTTTTCTGCATCACTATGTCTCAGATATTCTGGAACGTTCTGTCCGGCATCGGGCGTTTACCAGGCAGGAAGCAGATGCCATCCTTTCTCTGTTTATCCGGAGAAAATCCCTCTTTGATCAAGTCCATACCCCCTGCCTCATCCATACAGATCTCTGGGAAGGCAACCTGCTGCTGAAAAAGAACCGGAATTCCTGGTGTCTGGCCGCGGTCATTGATGCTGACCGGGCCATATGGGGAGACCCTGACTTTGAAATGGCTTCCGGCTGGATCATTACAGACAGTTTCCTGGATGGATATAAAATGGACAAAACCGCATTTCTCAGCCCCGAACGGAAAGAACGCAGAGAATACTATGGACTCGTTTATGACCTGATAGACACTTATGTGGGAAAAGCCGAATATAATCAGCCGGAACAATATAAAAACGGATATAACCGAGTCATGGCTAAATTTTTGATCTCTTGATCTGTCCCCAGAGCACCCAGGCACCCAGCAGGACAACCACAGTGATGGCACCGGTGAGCATACCAGCATCCACCTGGCGCAGCACCAAAACTGCCAGAATGGGAATCATGCCACCCACAAGGCCGCCCAGCATTCCTGCCATAGCAGGCAGGCTCTGCTTCACCAGGGCAGTCTCGGATGTCCAGTTATAATCCGGCATCTTCAGATTGATGAACATTCCCCACAGGGAATTAAAGAGCGCGCAGACCACAGGCGTGACAAACATCAGAACCCTCATGGAAGGCGCCAGGGGGAACCGGATATTGATGACCAAAGCAGCCAGCAGGGCAGCGGGAATCTGCAGGGTGAGATTCATTAAAATCTTGCTTTTGTATATAGTAAGATCATCAATGGGCATGGATTTTAGTATCCACAGATTCTTCCCCTCCAGTGACAGCGAAATGCAGGTAGTACAGCTCATGGATATCAGGGCACCGACTGCAAAAGGCATGATCCTGCCAGCCATTTCCGCTATATTGGGGATTCCTGTCAACTGATCAAGCTTGTCGCTGCCCACGAAAAGAAATGCAGCGGCAACAACAAGAGTCATCAAACACCCCATGCCCATATTTAAACAGTAAATCGTGGAGGAAAAGAAGCGTTTCAGTTCCTTCCTGTAGAGGGCGTGTATCTGGGAAGAGGCCTTCAGTTCCGTCAGCTTATAGTTGGAACGGGAATGAAATGTCACAAGTGAGGTGTTCAGTTTTTTATAAACCGGCGAAATCAGCCTTATAAAAAGATAAAACCACACAAGGGACCCTGCCAAAAAAGCTGCCACAGCTACTGCGCTCCCTTTGGTTATGCCATAGAAAAACAGGACAGCCGGGGGATATATTCTATGGACCTGTGTCAGGATCATTTCGCTTATGGAATGTATTTCAGGCATATCAAAGCTTTCCGCGACCTGCCCCATTCCCACAGACAACACCAGGACCGCCAGAGTTGCAGCCACGGAAACTACGGTGACAACTGCATTTGCATATTTAAATCTCGAAGAAAAAAGTATAATGAGTGTTCCGAGCAGGGCCGCAAGAGTGGTGGGGATCAGCGGCGCTGCCAGGATTCCCAGTATCCACGCCGGATAAAATCCAAAACCAGGGCCTGCCCAAATCACATATCCGATTCCCATAGGGATCAGGATAACAGCCGTCAGAAGCAGATTCAGCACATACATAGTGAGAAATCTGCTGGCGATCACAGAGCTGGTTTTGACCGGAAGGGACATGACCATATCATACTCCTTATAGGCAAACAGGACCCCGTTTGTCTTGAGCGCTGTGAAAAATAAGGTGATAAGCCCTGTAATGGCAAGGCCATAGCTTGGGACTACCTCAGCCATCCCCATACTTCCCAGTCCGTAGGCAAGCATAAACGCATAAAAAACAAACATCAGTATGACAAGACCGATGGCAAAAGAAGTCATCTTTCTCCCCCTGGATCTCAGACTCCTGCCAAACTCATTTTTCATCTGTGTCCGAAACAGAAGCCAGCATTTACTCTTTGTCATGGTCGATCACCTCCAGGAACAGGCTTTCCAAAGATTCATCCTGGGTCAGCTCTGCGGTGCTGCCTGCCACCATCAGGGTTCCGTTTTTGATGATAGCTATCTTATTACAAAGTTTCTCCGCCACATCCAGGACATGAGTAGAGAAAAAAATAGCACTGCCGTTCTCACACATCTCATGCATAACTTCCTTTAGCGTATGGGTTGCCTTGGGATCAAGGCCTACAAAAGGCTCATCCAGTACCATGAGTTTCGGCCTGTGGATCAGTGCAGAGATAAGGGCGGTCTTCTGTTTCATACCATGGGAATAAGATGAGATCAAATCTCCCAGACTGCCGGTAATCTCCAGCAGATCACCGTATTTCTGGATCAATTCCTTTCTCTCTTTTGCCGGAACTCCATAGATATCGCCAATAAAATTCAGGTACTGAATGCCGGACAGATGCTCATACAGATCAGGATTATCCGGGATATACGCCAGTATCTGTTTACACTCCACCGGTGACTTTCTGATATCCTTGCCGTCAATGAGAATTTCCCCCTCCTCAAATTCCAGAACGCCTACCGCTGCCTTTATGGTTGTACTTTTACCGGCTCCGTTATGTCCGATAAAGCCATAGATATCCCCTGCCTGCACATGCAGGTTCAGATTGCTGACCGCACGTTTTCCGCCTTTATACGTTTTGGAAAAATTTCTGATTTCTAACATGTTCTTTCCTCCCGGCCTGAGCCTTCTTTCTTTTTCTTTTCCTTTTCCTCTGTCACAGGGGATGAGATCAGCGTCAGTTTTCTCGGCCGGCGTTTTCCGTCCGGCTGATTATTTATCATACTGCTGTACAGCTCACCCATCTTGCTAAAAAACTCCTGAAACTCCTCATCCGTCAGAAGAAAAACTGCAGATGTCAGAGATATCATATCCTTCTGCGGGTCTACGTCCTCCCTCTTCAGATACCGCTGGAACTCTCCCATGATCCCCAGAAGGGAGCTGTGTATGAGCTGAGCAACCTCCTCTTTTCCCGGCTCCCTGCTGCCCATGGGGTTCTCCTGCTCAAGCTTGTAGACCTTCTCCACAGTCCCCCGTTTTTTGTTCTCCTGGACCACCCGTATCAGCCCTGCATCTTCCATGATCTTCATGTGCCTGTACAGACTGGCCTTCGGCACATCACTCAGCTCCTCTCCAATCTGAGCTGTTGTCCCCTGCTCATGGACCAGGAAATACTGGGCGATCCGTATTCTCACCGGATTCATAACAATTTTTGCCAAATCCGTACTCTCCATCTGCCATCCCTCCCATTATAAAATTCTATGGCTTATTATTTTCACTTTATATATTATTCTCATTTTTGATACTAATATATTTTAAATGGTTTGTCAATACATTTTGCATGTATGTTAAAAAACTTGTAACAGTTCAGCCTTCCAATGTCCCACGAGGGATTGCCTTGCATTTGCAAGGCAATCCCGAGGCAGCCACGCGCCGGACTGCGGTTTTGGCAGTCTGTGTGCATGTTTTTGTTGCTATGAAGCCGAAAGGCTGAATAGTAAAAAACTTCCGGTACACATACTTGTACCGGAAGTCCTCTTCATGATCCTACTTTATTAAATTATATAATCAGGCCATATCATCCCTGAGCGCTTCTATAATATTCTCTTTTCTTATCTTCTCCGCGGCATATATCATGGTTATAAAAATCACCAAAAACACACCGAGTATACTGACTGCCAGACTGCCCCACGGGAAAATAAAGTCAATTTCCGAGCCGCCTATGAACATTCCTTTATAGATCAGCCAGGACAGTATCCCCGATATGGGCAGACCGAACAAAAGCGTCCGCAGTCCATACAGAAGACACTCATACCGCATCATTTTATTAAACTCCCGGTCAGACATTCCCACAGAGCGAAGCATGGCAAATTCTCTCCTGCGCAGTTTGATGTTGGTGGAAATGGTGTTAAACACATTGGCAACCGCGATCAGTGAGATCATTGCAATAAAGACAACGGCAAACAGGTTCACAATAAACAGTATGTTGCGGTTTTGCTCCAGCATGGCATAGACATTGTGAAGCGCATAGTCTGAGGTAATGCCTGTGCCTTCTATTATAGCCTGCATCTGCTCTGTTGACTTCCCGGGGCTGTCAGATCGGAATGTAATGCCCTTCCCCCTGACATCAACAGAAAGGTTTTGAGGGGCAAGTGTTTCTTTCAGGGACCAGGGAGCTATGATCTGGAAAAAGTACGGCTTCTGTTCATATTTTCCTGAGAATGCGGGCGCATCCGGCGGAACAAGATCCACACAGGTGATACTGACATTTTTCCCCCATTCCGTAACCGGTTCTCCCTTCTGTTCGGGAATGAGATCTGCATCCACAGTAGAATCCCTGAACACATTCTCAAGCTGGCTTACCTCCTCAGCCTTACCGGTGGTATCCTCCATTTTCGCCACAGCGATCAGTTTCATGGACTCCTTTGTACGGGTATCATCCAGTGTATACGCATCAGCTGTCAATCCAAGGCTTTTTATGATCTGCAGATAGGAGGTGTCATCCAGAAATTGGATCTCCATGGGCAGATCTTCCGTGTCCCCCCGTAAAGTGTCCCCCTTGGATTTCAGGTAAGCGTCTGAGAGCTGTTCTGTCCTGACTGAGCAGGTAAACTCCATGAGGGCCTGATAAGAGCTGTGTGTGACACCCTCAGCAGCTTTCATTTTATCATAAAGCCCAAGCATTTCGCTGTCATCCATGTTTTGAGCGTCAAAACCAATGTCATAATCTGTAACCACATCCGCCTGTTTGGAAGTCTGCTTCAGATTCATCACAAAAGAACTGGATGACACAAACAGCACTACACTCAAAGAAAGGGACAGGATAATGCTGCGGTAACGCCGCTTGTTTCTCTTAAAATTTTTTGAGGCAAGTGTCCCCTCCAGACCAAAGAAGCGTTTTGTAAATCCCGCCGTCTTTATATCTTTTGCCTCCACCTTGATCTCATTGGTCTGGCGGATACACTCCATCACCGGTGTCCGGGCAGCTTTTTTTGCCGGAATATAGGCAGAGATCAGAATGGTTATCATACTGATCACCACGGAAGCTGCAAGGGCAGGCACAGACACTTTCAATGTCAGGGGCACATCACTGTAGAGTACATTTGCAAAGTTTTTTGCCACAAGGGACAGCACCAGCCTGATGCCCGGGATACCGATCAGCATGCCGGCGGGAATACCGATGAGGCCAATGCAGATACCTTCAAATACTACAGAATTGCGCAGTTGTTTTTCCGTCGCGCCTACGGACATAAAAATTCCAAACTGATGGGTCCGCTCATTCAAAGAAATATGAAAGGAATTGTAGATTAAAAATACAGAACCCAGCATGACCAGAGCCACCAAAATGATCCCCAGAGAATACAGCAGTGTATTAAACAGCTTATCCCCTGAAACTCCCATAAAGCGAAGGACATCATCGTTCAGTACATAGGCATGGCCCTGAGCGGCACTTTTTACATAGGAGCGGATCTGGCCTGGTTTTTCCAACGTGACAAATGCGCTGAGATGTTCGGCTCCCTCTGTGTTATCCGCCATGGTGATCAGCGTGTACCCGGGTGCTGCATATTCCTCAAAAGAGGGCCTTTGGCAGACGCCGACCACGGTGTATGTCCTCTCCTCTGAAAAGGAGAGGCTTTCCTCCCCCTGCCGGTATGGATCGTGCTGACTGAGTGTTTCATCCCCTGCGCGGCGGCTTCCCACTGCAAGGGTAAGGGTATCTCCCACTGATATCTTAACACCGCCGTTTGACGCAACGTGCGCCGGAATGAGAATTTCGCTGCTGTTCTCCGGCATCCTTCCCAAAAGAAGGGTGATCGGAAGCGCATCAAAGGTTTCCCTGTTAAATCCTGCGATGAATAAATACGGCTTATCGGGATTCTGTCCGCCGTTTAGCATTGCGAATCCTATGTTTTCCGTGGATACCACTTCCGAGACTCTGCTGTCCTCTGCCTGTTCCTGTACGAAAGAATCGTCTACATCTGTAAATTGGACGTGCCAGTCACCATATTTTTTCACGGCTCCGTTTATCATATAATTCTGCAGTGACACGGCAAAGACGGACACCGCTGTGATAAGAGCCGCGGACAGGGCAACCCCGATAATTGTCACAAGCGTCCGTGTCCGGTTCTTTATGAGTCCCTGCAGGGCAACTTTATGAAAAATATTCATTATCGTGCCACCTGCCTCTCATCCCGCACCACTCTGCCGTCTGATATGCTGATAATACGATTCGCCTGCAGAGCGATATTTTCATCGTGGGTAACAAGGAGCAGGGTCTGTCCATATTTCTTATTGCTTTCTTTCAGCAGTTTAATGATCTCATGCCCATTCCGGCTGTCCAGGCTGCCTGTAGGTTCATCGGCAAGCATGACCTGGGGCGCGTTCATCAAGGCGCGTCCGATGGCAACACGCTGCTGCTGGCCGCCGGAAAGCTGGTTCGGCAGATGTGTCCTTCGTTCCTGCAGCCCCAGCAGATCCAGCAGTTCATTCAGCCTTTCCTTATTGACCCTGCGTCTGTCCATCAGGATAGGCAGGGTAATATTCTCCACCACGTTCAGAGTGGGAATGAGATTGTGGAACTGATAGATCAAACCAACCTGCCGTCTGCGGAAAATGGCAAGCTTATCATTGCTTTGGGCATAGACATCCTGCCCGTTCAGATATACCTTACCGCCTGTGGGCACATCCACCCCTGCAATAGCATGAAGTAAAGTGGATTTTCCGGAACCGGAAGAACCGATGATCGCGGCAAATTCTCCCTTCTCGATGGTCAGGGAAACATGGTCAAGGGCTGTCACCTGGTTCTCCCCCCTGCCATATACCTTACATAGATTATCAACTTTTAAAAACTCCATTCCATGAGCCTCCTTTTCTTGTTCTTAACCTATATAATAGAACCTGCCGCTTACATTCCGGTGACTTTTAAGTGAGAGATTCGTCACAAAAGCTTTCCTGCTTTCATTCCAGAGGAAACAACACTTTTTCAAAATCCCTGACATAATATTTTATATTTGTTCTGCCCTTCTGCCCAATGATATGTCCTTCCGCCTCCAGCTTTTCTTTCTGTGCCTCCACGCCACCGGGGTATTTTGGATTTAATTCCCCTCCTGCCTTCAGTGTACGCCAATAGGGTGTGTTGTCTTTGGTTCTCTGATAACTGGCCCAGGCTGCTATGGATACAAAAATGCCCGCCGTAATAGGGTCTGTAAAATCAGCATGGTTTCTCTGTGCAAAATAACTGCGTATCTCCCCCACTGTGGTCAGACGCCCCTCCGGTATTCGTTTCATAACCTCATCGTAGTACAGGGGCGGGGCAAAGTACATCCTGCTGCCCCCGTATTTCCGAATCGTCTTTTCATCAGTCACGATCTGTATCTTGGGCATATCCGTGTCTTTATGAAGCATGGCGTTAAAATCCTTCTTGTCCTCATTTGCCATTACTGACACCTCCTTTATGCTCTAAGGATACCTGTTTACAGTCAAATATGCAATGAGACGGTTTTAATTTTTTATAACTTCTTCTGTCCTTCAGACACCATGTACCGCAGGATCGTTTTCATTTTCTCCGGTGCCGTACGGCTCATATCTTTTAAATAGATCTCCCTGTGGGTATGGCCCTTTCGTATCAAATGATTCTCTTTCAGAAAAAGATCCATCTTTCTAAAAGATTCCGGTTCATCATCAAACAGACCTGTGTGAAGTATCTGTACGCACAAGCCGTCTTCCCAGGCAGTGTAGGTGATTTCATCCAGAAGAGGATCAGGCTTTTTCTTTTTCACCGCTGCAAGAGCCGCCTCATACATCTCCTCTGTGATACATTCCGGCTGCCGTATCATGATCGTGTAGATCAAATGTTCCTTATCCTCCAGCACATGGGCTTGTGCCCCGGCCTCTTCCTCCATATCCCAGACTCCTTCCAGGGGATACACGGAAAACTCCTCCATATCCGTATCCTTCTGACACATCTCTTTATGCTCTGCCTTATACCTCATTTTTATACTGTATGCCAGGGAATAAAGGGCACCTACACGGTTTGAAAAATCCTCATGGTTTGGATTTCCTTTTCCGCTTATCATAATGTATTTCTGTGCCGGAACATTGACTGCGGCCGGCTTTTCCCCTGGACTGTACAGTCCCTTTTCCTGTTTTCTCCAATCATATTTCATTGCTTTTCCTCCTGAACTGTGTCTCTATCCTGACAGTTGTCTTACGGCCTTTTCTATCTGCCGTGTCTACATTACAAGTATAGCATCCGAACACGACATCTATATGTCATATTCAAAAAAGAATCCGGTCTCTCTATATTTTCCGCAGATACCGCTTTAACAAAAAGCAAATCCAGACAGCTGACAAAACGAATGCAGGCAGCATATAAATCAACATATTTTCAAGGATTGCCTTTCCAATCCAAAAGGAGGGCAATGGAGAAACCACATATTGTATGTTGTGTTTGACAAAAAACGGGATAACTGCACCCAAAATCATAAGTGTAGACAATTTTGTGACTGCCATGCCCTCCAGTTTATTTGATGAAAACGTTAAAATCAATAATGAGATGATAATACCCTGCAATGCTCCTCCTGCCGCCAGCAATACAATGTCAGCCGGAGAAAGAGAAGTTAGCTTAAAAACAGGCAACAAGGCCAGCGTTATAAGAAAGGCGGCAGCAGAAGGAATGCAAAACCTAGCTGCCAGATAGCCGTTTCTCCCTAAAGGCGTAACGAATAGATAGGCCGCTGTTTTTTCGTCGGCCTCCTCCAAAGATACCATGGCCGAAACAAAGCAAAACATGGCCGGTGACAGCATAGCAAAGAATATATCCATCAATGCATAGTAGGGTGAGATGATGGCCGGCATATGCAACCGTTCCGTCAAAGCAGCTTCCAAAATAGGTACGGCAAACCGAAACAGAAATCCTACGAGAATTGGCGCAGGACAGACGGCAAATAACATCATATCTCTCCGCATATAAGCCAGCATTTGAAAAAAACTCAACCGGACAGCTCTCATAACTTGGCACCTCCCGTACTGCTCCACATTTTCAAGACACAATACTTTGAAAGAACGAATAGAACTACCACCAATACTGTTACAATAAAAATCCCTGTTACAGAAGGTGCAGAGCCTGAAACCATTTCCATACAAACATTGATGGGATAATACCGAAGCCAGGCCGGAGTAATTTTGAACAAGTGCAGTATTGCAGGAACAAAGCAAACAAGCTCTATAGGCACAGTCCATAAAACAAACTGATTAAGACTGATTATACTCGTTGCAGTAATAATACCTAAAAGCGTAAATATAATGCTGGATATAACTGTACCAAGCAGTACAATATGTAAACGATCCACACTTGCGGCTAATGCCAATATTGCGGCAACAACAAGTGAAACAGCAGACAATGAACTGACTTTAGCAATGATGTATTCCGTAGGGCGGACAGGAGAAACCGCAAATGCACATGGTGTATGCTGATTTTTTTCCAAAAGGACAATTGCTCCCATGAAAAACAAGCCCATTGACGCCGGGTCTGAGAAGATCAAAACAGTTGATGTTTTCTCTTTCCAATTCTCCGGAACGGCAAATAGAACAATAACATAGATTACCGATAAAACAGCATATAAAAAGTAAAAACCATATTTTGCCTGAAAGCGTATATCCCATAAGAGCAGACTTCCTAATCTCATAACAATGTCCTCCCTGTAATATCCATAAAAATGTCATTTAAAGTCGGCTCACTGCTGTGAATGGATTGCAGACGGTTTTCCGCCATCAGTCTTTTCAGCCGTTCATCAGCAGATAAACGGTCAAGAGGGCAGCTTGCGCTGTGCTCCCCATTTTCAACCCATGTATAAGTCACCTCTGCCGCACCTTTTGACATGATCAGATTGTGCGGACTGTCAAGAGCACATATTTTACCACCCACGATAAACGCTACTCTGTCGCAAAGCTCGGCTGCGTCCTGCATATTATGTGTGGTCAAAAGAATCGTTTTCCCCTTTGCCTTTTCCGCTAAAATCATATCTTTCATCACCCGGCTGTTTGTGGGGTCAAGTCCGCTTGTCGGCTCATCAAGGCAAAGCAAAAGAGGGTCATGCAGCAATGCTTTTATAAAGTTCAAACGCGCTTTCATACCCTTTGAATATTCGGATACACGCTTATCCGCATCGTGCTGAAGTCCTACCATCTCCAAAAGCGTGTCGATGGGACGCGGCTTTTTTTCATACAGGGATGAGAAAAACTGCAGGTTTTCTCTGGCAGTCAGTTTCTCATACATGGTTGAAAACTCAAAGTCCACTCCTATCTCCTCATAAAAATCCTTTGTGCGCTCCCTGCACTGGGTTCCGTTTACCATAGCAGAACCTTGATAAGTGGTCAGCATACCTATTAACACTTTTTGAAGTGTACTTTTACCTGCCCCGGACGGTCCTAAAAATCCAAAGATCTCACCCGCGGAAACTGAAAAGCTCATGTCCGAAATAAAAGGCTTCTTCGTATAGCTGAACGAAAGATTGTTGACTTGAATCATATGATTTGTCCCTCCTTATACTATATGACTAAATTGAACTTAATAGTCAATTAGTGATTTGTTTTAAGTCCGGCTGACCGCCGGACTTTTTAGATAACCTGTATTACAATACCATAAATCAAGGCACGCAGTGCCTCATCATACTGTTCTTCACCGATCTCTGCTTTATGCAGCGTTGCGTAATAGATTGCGTGGAATGCAGCGCTGATAACCTTTATGTCTGCTTCTTTTTTTACAGGGAGCAGAGCAAACATTTTTTCAATAGTATCTGTATCGTCCTTTAAATGCTCCTCTACTATTTCCCGCGGCAGCTTACGAACAAGCAGTTCCAGTTCATTGACGTCAAGCAGCTTCAAAATCAGCATTTTCTCTGTCTTTTTATAGAACTCAAAAATCACATCCGTTAGTTTTTCTGCTGAAAACGCCCCGCCGGCAGCATCAGAAATGGCCTGATACAGTTCACGACTGACAATCTCATGCTGTTCCAGAATAACATCAAACAAAAGCAATTCCTTTGATTTATAAAAGAGATAGAAAGTTCCTTTTGGAATATTGACCCGCTTCACGATCTCATCGACTGTCGTGCGACGAACGCCGTATTGGGCAAGACATTTTGCTGCTTCTTCTTTCAATCGCGTCTTGATATATTCCCGCTCCTGCTCTGAATAACTTTTAGGCACCTCAAGCCCCTCCAATTAATTCCTGATCCGAAATGTCCTGTCTGCAACACGATAAACCACAACACACGCTGCCACACAATAGAGCAGACAGAAACAAGTCACCACTGTCCCGAACACCAGGGTACTCATCCTAAGCTTCATGAACATAAAACACACAATATAAGTCACCCAGGTAACAATCTTATACGTTCCTCCCACAATCTCTGTCCCCGCATTGTACGGCTGCAGAAGGTAGTAGCAGGTCAGATAGTGCACCGAGAAAAACGCGCTCATAGCCATCACGGACACAAAAAGCAGGAGATAATTCAGCGGATTATCTGTCCCGCCGGAGAAATACAGAAGCACCGGCAGACCGATCCCGATCACAGATGCCGGCAGAAGGTTCACCTTCACGATCTCCCTGAGCCTGATGCGGAACAATTTGAGAATAAATTCCGGCCTCTTATAAAAAGAATAGGTGAGCATACTGTGGTCACAGTTCATAAATAAAGCCTGTGTAAAACTCGTCCCCCGGTTTATCATATACATAATAAACACAAAATAAGGCAAAAACACCATGAGCAGACGGTTTATCTGTCTTCTGAAATCCTCATTGACCTGAAACATAAACAGAAATCCCGCAAACAGGAACAGACAGATCACAGCCTGCCTCTTCACCGATTTCCAAAGTATTTTCTGATGCCTGCGAATAAAAAGCTCATTAAAATATTCAAATCCCTTTTTATTGCTTGTGATCCCCGTGTCCTGGCTGATCAGCTTCCGGTTCTGATCCTCAACCGCTGCTTTTACGGTTGCTTTATAGTCCATACCGTTTCTGAATTTTGATAAAAGCTGTTGATACAGTGTTCGGTAATCATCAAATTTTACCATATAAACGGCTGCCGCACAAGCCCCCGCCACAGAAAGCACCATTAACACAGCTGCAGACCACATGGGCAGAAGGATCCCCAGATAAGGAAGACCGTAGGCCGCTGCCAACAGAACTGCCGTCAAGATCCATCCCAGCTTACCCGGAAGGTTCTCGTCCCTGCTCTCCCCATTCTTTTTAAAATCAATCAGATAATTCCATGCGATCAGCATCTTCACCGCAGCGATAAAAAACGGGAACAGCAGGCAGCCCCACAGAGGAACGCCCCTTCCCATTCCAAACAGGATTGTAAAGGGCAGAAATCCCAGGATACACTTGCCCAGGGCATACACATAATTAGTCAGTGTATAAGACCTGGCGTCCATACGCATCAGGATCATGGCATAATACTTATCATTGCTTGGATTGAACATATACGTGTTCAAATAGGAACCAATAATACTCAGGAAGAACAGAATGTGCACAAACATTCTTCCGTCCCCTTCGCTCTTATAAAGCGCTTCTGCTACCATTACCAATAGAAGAAGATACAGCGCCTTTCCCAGAAAGGTTCCTGTGATCTCCCACAGCACGGCCAGTATATTGGCAAAGATCTTCAGTCCCCGGCTTTTATACAAACTCTCCGGGAGGATCTTTTTGACAATGGGAATCTGCTTCAGGGAATAGAGGATCGTATTCACCCGATATGTATTTTTCAGCGAAAAAGAAATCCGAAAAGTTCTAATCATTCCCTTCCTCCTTCAACGCCCGTATGATTTTGTCTTTAAACTCCCCGTTGTCCAGATCAGTCTTGTCCACTACCTCCAGCTCCCCGTGGTTGAGAATCACGATCTCATCACACAGATCAAGGGCCAGTTCCATAATATGAGTAGAAAAAATAATGATCCTGTCCTGCTTCAATGAGCGAAGAAGCTGCTTCATCTCCTCTGCCACCACCACGTCCAGGGATGTCAGCGGTTCATCCAGAAGGAGAAGCTCAGGCTGGGCGATAATATTGATCAGCATCTGCATCTTATTTTTCATACCATGGGAATAGTCTTTAAGAAGCTTATCCCTGTCATCTTCCTCAATATTCATGATAGAAAAATACGCATCCTCAGATTTTTTATCTGCAATGCTCTTTTCATTGATATCAATAAAAAACTTCAGAAATTCCCTTCCTGTGAGAAATTCCGGAACCGTAGGCGTTGACAGAACATATCCGATATCCTCTGCGCCAATCTCTCTGCGTTCCCCGTCCTCCAGAAGAAAAAAGTCTCCTCCGTCCGTCTTTAAATCCCGATTCAGGCAGTTAAAAAGCGTTGTCTTTCCTGCTCCGTTCCTTCCCAGCAGTCCGTAGATTTTTCCGCTTTCAAAGGTAAATGAAATGTCCTTTAATACCTGCTTCTTCTCGAAGGCTTTTGAAAGATGTTCTATGACAAAATTCATGATGTTTCTCCTCTCCGGCTATGTCAATAGACCTTGAAAATAATAGACACTTATAAAATGATATGTCTATTATAACAGAATTTCCCAACCTGTCATGTGAACATTCTGTAACAATATACCGGACTGCCCTGCAAGCAGAACAGTCCGGCTGTATTTTTTACGCCATATTTTACGGCATGTTATTGAAGAAATCCCGATACACTTTACTCTTCCCAAGAGGCATAGGCCTGCCGGGTTCACAGCAGCGGCACGACTTAACCGGCGTGGTTATGGTCACACTGTCCTCCGGGTAATATTCCTCCGAACCTGCGCCGGATACGGAGGCAGTGTTAGTTATGACACCACAGGCTCTGGCGTGGACCATCCCTGCAATGAGCACAGTGACGGTTTCCCCTCTCCGGATGGTTCCGATCAGCTCTGACCCCTTCCACTCCGACCAGGTTCCTCCGCCGTTCATAGAAAACTGCAGATTCCAGAGTTCCCGGGGAATATAGTCCGTGAGCATAACGTCTTCCGCGTCCGCGGAACCGCTGTTTTCCACCAAAATGGTATAAACCAAATACTCGCAGGGTATGGCACAGTCAGGATAGGCCGTCTTAGTGATAAACAGCTCCGGCATAGGCGCAATGGGTGTCACAAGCTCGATCCTATTATTATCCGGATAAGGATCCTGTGTATTGCTGCTCACCGCCGCAGTGTTTCTAAGCTGTCCTGATGCATTATGAGGCACAAATCCCCTGAGCAGCACGTTCACAAAAGTACCTGCCGCCAGAAATTCTGTTGTCCATGAACCATTCCACAGATTCCAGTTCTCACCGTCATCAACAGAATACTCCAGATTCACCAAAACCGAAGGCATGGTATCCTCCAGTGTCACCTGGACGGCATCCGAAGGGCCAAAATTTTTTACGACAACCTCATAGGTAACAGAGGCTCCCGGTCTGGCAGGATTCGGTTCTGCCGTTTTCCTCACGGACAGGTCGGCTGACACATCCACAGTCACCTCCGCGTCATCTGTATTGTTGCCAGGATCCGGGTCCGGGGTGTCAGAGCTTACAGAGGCTGTATTGTGAAGAGTACCTGTAAAGGACGGCTCGCTCCTTCCTCTTAGGAAAATTTCCACATTTTCTCCTGCATCCAGGGACGTGACTGCATAGGAACCTCCCCAGGGAAGCCAGGTAGTTCCGTTGTCTACGGAATACTCTGCCTCCATCAGATAAGGGGACGCTGTGTCCTTTATAATAACATTTTCAGCTCTTCCCGGCCCCTGATTTTGGGCTGTTATCGTGTATATCACCCTCTGTCCTGCTATGATCCTGTCAGGAGATGCCGTTTTCGTCAGCGTCAGGTCCGCCCCCGGTTCCACTGTCACCTCAGCCTCTGATGAATTATTGTCAGGATCTGGGTCCGGTACAGAGGAGTTCACAGATGCCGTATTCTTCACCGTCCCTGTAAATCCCGGTACTGCCGTCCCCCGCAGCAGTACAGTCACACTGCTTTCTGCCGAAAAAACAGGCCAGGTATAGGAGCCGCTCCAGATATTCCACACACTTCCCCCATTCAGGGAAAATTCCGCATCGGCTATCTCTGCGGGAACTGCATCTGTCAGGGTCACATTTGCCGCATCGGAAGGTCCTCTGTTTTCAATCTCAATACTGTACTGGATTCTCTGCCCCTCATATACGGCAGGTTCCAGCGGTGTTTTAGTCACCGCCAGATCGGCTGACTGGTTGATAAGGACCTCAATGGTATCCGTATTATTGGAAGAATCCGGGTCCGGCGTCTCAGACTGAACTTCCGCCGTATTGGTAAAACTGCCTGCTGCACGCGCCTGAAGATCTCCTCTGATAAGAAAAGATACATGTTCACCTGACGGTAGATCGAACACACCGGTCTGCCCGTCAAACACACTCCAGGTAGCTCCACCGTTGTAGGATATCACGGGATTTTCTATTTCCGCCGGAATATAGTCTGTCACAGTGGCATTTAACGCATTGTCAGGACCCTGATTACTCACTTCTATTGCAAATTCCACCTGTTCCCCTGCGGTGGCTGGGGACGGATCCGCGCTCTTAGCAACAGACAGATCAGCAGAACGGTTCACTGGTGTTATCACTGTAGATGTATTGTTATACGGGTCATCATCCTGAGATACGGTGACAACACGCGCGGTATTCTCCACCTGTGTAGCGGTGCTGCTGCTGAAAATCCCCCGGATAAGAACTGTACGCTCTTCACCGGACTGCATTTCCCCTATATCCAGGCTGCCCGTCCACGGGTTCCAGGTTCCTCCATTATCCGTGCTGTATTCCGGAAGTGTAATTTCCTCCGGGACATCATCTGCGAGCTGCACTTCCAGCGCGGGATCAGGCCCCTGGTTTCTGATCAGGATCGTGTAAATGATCTGGTCTCCTTCATTCAGTACATCCGGCACGGCCGTCTTTTCCACTGAGAGATCCGCCAGAGCTTGGATCTGCAGGATATAGTCCTCCACCTCACCGTCAGACGCAGGGCCTACGCTCCTGATGTCCTGTCCCTGCTGCGTCCCTTCCGACAGATCATCCGTGGTGAGCCGGAGTCTGAGAAATGTATGTCCCGGGCGGAGCTGCACTGACGGCGGAACTGTAAAATCCAGGGTGATCATCTGGGTCTGTGAGCTGGACGGGACAGTCTGATGCACAGCCTCATCTTCCTCAAACAGACCATTGTTGTTAAAATCGATCCAGCCGTACAGATTTGCCCCGGTGCCTGTAATATTTCTGACCGCCACGTTTACATGGTACATGGTATCTGTCACTGTCAGGGGGACAGGAGGCACGGCCAGCCCATCATCCTGTATCTGTTTTTCCAGGTCATCCCCGTCTGCCTGGGCATTTTGATGCGCTTCCGTCTCTCCTGTGATCTGAAGCCCCAGCGTCAGACCGTCAGTGATCCTATGCCGCGGTCCGTCACTTGTAAGCAGTGTATTATAATTACCGCTGCCCGCTGTGCCGCCAATATCCGGCGCATCTCCAAAATCCACTTCCAAAGCCGCATAAGGGCACATAGTTCCGTCCTGGAATGAATTCTGTATGGTTGAAGAAAATCTGGCTGCCTGGGCGCGGTTCTGGTCAATCAGATACCGGTAAATGGTTCCATCCCCGCCGGAAACTGCATATAGAACCCCATTCTGGTCCATAACGGCCGCACCGAAAGCCGCCCCAGGATTCGGTCCTGCGGTGTCAAGGGCTGTCACCTGCCCATCCGGATAAATTCTGTATACGGTTCCGTCATTTGCCACTCCATATAAAACATTCTCCTGGGGACTCCACACCCAGTCGCCTATGTTCAGCGGTTCGGTGAGGGCTGTACCATAATCGTCCGTCTGTTCCACATAGCCGGCTGCCGGATCCACCAGCTTTAAGTATGAGGGAGAACCCGGCCTTAGATCCACAGTATAGAATCTTTGCTCCCCCGATACATACAGATAATAATATCCGTTCAGATCCAGTGTTCCCGCATTATAAAAATCCGCAGGCAGTCCCTGGGGTCTGGGTGTCAGAACATCTGTCCAACCGTCATTTCCCACCCGTACAAGCTGGTTCGCTGTCTGGTCATAACCATAGATATAATTGTCCAGCACATTATAACCAATGGCATTTACATCACTGTCAGGAACCAGATTCCCCCGCAGATCAGCCCTGCCGGTAACCATCTCCACCTCGTACCAGCTTGTGGGCCTTCCGGAAAACAAAATCATTTTAGAATCACAGGTAAAAGGCGCTCTCACCGATGCCCGCCCAGTACCGTCCTTACTTTCCGCCATATTCATACCTCCCGCGTATGTTTCAGTTTTGCCTCCTATAACATATTCGGGCGGAATGGAAAATGTTCTTTATTTTTTAACTGGTCAATACCATCTCACCAGCGGCAGTTCATTGTTGATCCCTTTCGACGCCAGTATCTGATGGATATCTATGACCCCGTTGTGGAATGTAGCCGCACAGGACGCCAGATATAATTCCCACATGCGGACAAATTTTTCATCAAACATTTCTCTCACTTCATCTGTATGTTCCCTGAAATTCTTCTCCCAACACAGAAGAGTCCTGTTATAGTGATTCCGAAGGTTTTCCACATCCATCACATGAAAACTGTCCTCTGCCAGACAGGAGACCATCTCTCTGAGACTTGGCACCACACCTCCGGGAAAGATATATTTTTTGATCCAGGGGTCCCCGGGATGTTCTTTCAGCTCACTAATAAAATGCAGAAGAAGCAGGCCTCCCGGCTTCAGAACGTTATTTATGCAGTTTATGAACAACTGATAGTTTTCACGTCCCACATGTTCAGCCATCCCCACACTCACAACCCGGTCAAATTCCCAATGGCTTTTCTCAAGCTCTCTGTAATCCATAAGTTCCACGGTTAGCAGCTCTTCCAGCCCTTCCTTTCGGATCCTGTTCTGGAATTCCCTGTACTGTTCCTCACTCAGAGTGATCCCTGTTCCTTTGATCTTATATTTTTTAGCTGCCTCTATGAGAAGAAATCCCCAGCCGCATCCAATATCCAAAAGACGCATTCCCTCTTTCAGATACAGCTTTTTCAGAATATAGTCTACTTTATTGACCTGTGCCTGGTACAGTGTATCGTCCTCATGGAGAAAATATCCGCAGGAATAGCTCATGGTCTCATCCAGCCACAGTTTATAGAAATCATTTCCGATGTCATAGTGGCTTCTGACTTCCTTCTGCTGGTTCTTTTTTGCTGTGGAGGAGAAGATGAGCTTTTTCAGCACCTTCTGGTCCATAGCAAACTTATCCATCTGTCCCAGGAAATGGTCCAGCGCCTCGTATAGATCCCCCTCGATCTCCAGGTCATCATTCATGTATGCCTCTCCCAATGCCAGGGATGTGCTTGTAACCAATTCCTTCACGGGAATCATTTTACGGCAGTTCACTGTGAACATGGGCTTCCCCTCCCCGATCAGGAACTCCTTTTCTGAAGTCTTCACCAGAAAGGGATATTCATCAAATTTCTTTAAGAACTGTATCATCATGTTTTCTTCCAGCACTGTTGTTCCTCCTTGCTCTATCCGTGCATTTTCAGGTAACTATTGCGCAGATCTGCTCATTTACTGTTCTGAGAGATCCGCGTAATTTTTGCTCATAGCTGTGTGTATTTAACAGTTACCATTTTTAACATAATTTCCTCAGTTCATACATTTAGCGGCTTCTCAGCCGATATTTCTCCTCCTCTCTGAGATGAACTGCAGCCCTACTGTCAAAATCCCTGTTCCCAGAACAAGAACTGCTGCTGCAGGCACCAGATACTTCCATCTCGTGATCTCCATAAAATGATAGGCCAGAAATGCGCCATAGCACCCTGCCAGAATAACCAGGGGAAGGGCCCAGGCAATGGCTGTGATATAATTTCTGCAGTAACGGGTCACAGCAAAGAGTATCAGCCCTGCGCCCACAGCAGTCATGGCACAGAACAATACATTCATCATTGACATGGTACCCAGAGACCATGGAAACCATCCGATATATCCACTGGCAAAAGAAGCCGCCGGAGCATTCCAGAAATCTATGACGCGGTTCAGTTTTGCGGTCAGCATGTAAAACAAAAACTCTGCCGCGATCAAAATAAACGCCGACAGCAGACAGCCTGTCAGTTGATACAGATAATAGTTTCTTCCCTTTCTGCTGCTGTACTGAAGCATTGTCATTCTGTTTCTGTTCTCCTGGACCATATACGGCAGGACCAAAAAAACCACACTGATGATCACAAACGCGGCCCAAAACTGCAGCACCTCAAAGTTATCGCCGATCACCAGAGGAGGCAGGACTCCGAAAACTTCTCTCTCATTCCGGCTGACAACACGTTTTCTCTGCTCCTCATCCAAATTCTCATAATAGGAGGTGGCATCCGCCCCGCTCTGCGCCTCGGACTGATACGTATCCAGATACATGTCGTACACATTTCGCTCAATAGACCGGGTAAATTCCTCGGACACCTCCTTATCGCTGAAGACATCGTAAATCTCCATCCAAAGGGCAGTGTCCTCCTCACGTGTAATGCTCTCCTCCGCATTATTAAATTCCTGAAATGTATGAAAGCCATAACTTTGGAACAAGGCATTCTCCCCGATCATTCTGTCAATTTCACTGACACCCTTCTTGGGCGCGTCCGCTTTCATCCTCTCATATTCAGCCGGGGATATAAAATCTCCGTATTTATGGGCAATAGAGGCAGCAATATCCGCCGCCTGATGGTAACTGCCCTCATATATGGATACGTACGGCCTTATAAAAAGGAGAAAATACAGGACTCCAAACGCCAGCAGACACAGACATTTTTTCCAGCTCCAGATTTTTCTCATTTCTTCCAATAACATTGTTTCACCTCCCTAAAATCCTCTGCTATAGATCCTCCGCCATAAATCTTCTTCTGGCGGCATACACTGCTGCCCCCACAACTCCTCCCCACAGAAGAAGCACTGCCGCTTCATAATGGGGCGGGGAAAAAAACGTGCCTCCGCTCACCATCCAGTGACCGGCCTTCCGTGCCAGATCCACAGGATTATACTGCATGGCAAAATAAAATCTGCTGCTCTTTGGAAACAGGGAAGTCACCGTGTAGATCACCGTACACCCCAACCCCATCTGCACAAAAGATACAAAACTATTCTTATTTCTGGTCACCAGACTGAAACTTATATAGGAAAACAGCAGCACCGTAAATAAGGAGATCATAAACTCTACTCCTATATAGCCCGCTGCAGTCAAAGGTATTCTGCTGATAATTGGGAAAAAGGAATCCAGCACCATCATACTTCCAATGGGCGTTTTCCAAAGACTCCCCAAGGGGAACAAAACACATGCTGTCAGTAATGTCACGCCCCATATGCAGACCGCAAACAGTATCCCCACAGACGCGGCAGCTCTCCTTCTACTGTCCTGGATCTTCCTCCCTGCCTTCGTAGCGTATACTACATTTGCCGTCCCGGTGGAAAAGGTCTCGCTGACGCTTCTCATCATAAGCAGAACTCCGGCCAGTATGCCTTCCAAAGTACAAAAAAGCGGAATCCATCTAGAAAACAGTTCAAAAAAGTTCCGGCTGCCGGGAACAAAAAAGCTGGCGGCTGTTCCATTCTGTCTGTTCTCTTCCAAAATTTTGTCCAGTTTTCCATACTCTTCTTTTACATACTCCTTTGCCTCTCCTTCAAGCATCAACGATGAAGAAAAGGCCTCCGCCAGGCTCTCACTGTCCAACTCTTTCAGCATATACAGCGTTCCATCCATGATCTGGCGAAAGGTAGGTACCCCTGTTTCCTTTTCATCCATCGGTTCCAGGGCATCCAGATACAGTTCCGCGGAATCCTCACTCAGGGGAAGGCGCAGTTGTTCCCAGGCTTCCCGGCTCCTGAAGACAAGTTCCCTCTGTCCTCCGAAATTGGCCAGTATCCATAGATTGACCAGAACACTTCCTACGAGGATTCCCCAGAACAGGGGACTGCACATCTGATGCTTCCACTCTTCTCTCATCTTATCACCTCATTCCCGATAGGTGTATAAAAATACATCCTCCAGACTGGCTGTGCAGGAATTCCACCCTTCTTCTTTCTTCTCCGCAATAAAACGGATTTCGCAGTTGCCTCCCTCCTGTCGCTGGGATACCACCTGATATTTTCTCTCAAAATCCGCCAGCTCCTCTGTTCTGACTGTGGTGCTGAAGATCTTCCCCTCCAGTGTCATACAAAGATTTTCCACACTGTCATTGGCATACACCTGCTTATCCTTCAGCATGATAATATGATTTGCAATAAATTCCACATCTGAAACAATATGTGTGGAGATGATCACGATCTTATCCCCGGAAAGGGAAGTCAGGATTTTCCTAAACCGCACCCGCTCCTTGGGATCCAGACCTGCGGTTGGTTCGTCCAGGATCAGGATTTCCGGATTCCCTAAAAGGGCCTGGGCAATCCCCACCCGCTGAATCATCCCCCCTGAAAATTTCTTCATCTTTTTTTTCGCCGCTTCTGTAAGTCCCACCTGTTCCAGGAGACGGGGTATCTCTTTTTTTAGCTGTTCCTTTCTAATCCCCTTTAAAATGCCAATATAGCGCAGGTATCTCTCCGGTGTATAGTCCCGATAATAGCCAAAATCCTGAGGGAGAAATCCCAGTTTCTCCCTGTATTGGTCATCCAGCTTCTGAATCTCTCTGCCCTCCCACAGGATACTTCCCTCCGTTGGATAGAGCAGCGTTGCCATCATTTTCATAAGTGTAGTTTTCCCCGCTCCGTTGGGGGCAAGGAGGCCGTATAATCCGTAATCCAATTCCAGATCAATATCCTTTAGCGCAGTAAAATTCTGATATTTCTTTGTCACATGATCAATTTGCAGCATTTGTATACTCCTTTCTGAACGTCTGCCCGCACAATGCCAGCAGATGACGGATATAGATAAACGCGGCGGCGGCACCTGCTGCCACAAACAAAACCACCGGGATCTGTTCCAGCAATACGGGATACCAATTGGCAGCCAGCCCCATAAATAATAGGTTGCCAACCATCCAGACACCGCTGACGGCTGCCCCCCATGCTATTTTCCTCCCCCTCTCTATTCCAAGCACCAGAAGGAACGAAAAGATCATCAGGGACGCGAACGCCGCCGCCAGAAGTCTGGGAACATCTGCCTGATATCTCACAGCCAGAATGAATGCATACAGCATATTAAATACAAGTCCCAGCAGACTGTTGAATAACATGCGCGCGGTCATCAGGTGGAAAAATGTGTATTTGCAGCTCATAAGCTGTTCATATGTCTGATTCTGCTTTTCCTTCACCAGGGACAGATAAAAAATGGACGCATAGAGAACCGGCGCCCCGGCAAAGATGACACCGTAAGCAGTAACAGAACCAATCCCCACAACTTTCAGACCAATATAGAAAAAGATCACAGCAAGGCTGAAGGACAGCAAAAGAATATCTGCCATATAAGCATATAACTGGCGGATGCCGATTCCGCAGAACATATCCCACAGAAAAGAATCCAGTCCCTCCTGCCTGGGAATCCGGCTCAGTTCCTCTGCCAGTTTCAGGTTCTCTTCTTTCCGCCCGGCTTTTTCCCACATACCTTCTAAAAATTCATTCTCCGGCTGCATCATCTCTGTTCCCTCCTCTGCCTCTGTAATTTTTTCCTCGCCCTGTGAAGCAGTATCCTGACCTGGGGAAGATTTTTCCCCATGGCCTCCGCGATCTCCTCATAGGACAATCCATCTACACAGAATAAAATAAGCGCCTGCCTGTAATCCTCCGGCAGCTCTTCTATCCACTGCAGAAGTTCCGCATATTCCTCTTTTTTCACATAAATCTCCTCCGGCGACGGCGGGGAACAGCCCGGCATCTCCATTTTCTCCGCATCCAGTTCCTCTGTCCTATGCCTGGAATTCCTTCTCAGCTCATCCAGTGCCTTGTGCTTCACTACGGCAAACAGATATGTCCTGAATGCACCGGATACGGAGATCCGTTCTCTCTGTACATAGATATCGGCAAAGCTGTCCTGTACAATATCAAGAGCGGACTGTTCATCCCCCAGCATTTTCATGCAGAAGCGCACAGCCTCCCGGTAATGCCTGAGGACCAGCACGTCATAGGCCTGTCTTAAATTTTTATCCCTGACCATTTCCATGAGCTGGTCATCTGTCATATCCCTGAGTTCTTCCCTGTGCATATGATTTCCTCTCTGTTTTTGAAAGCGTATGAACTAAGTGTGCACAAATAGTTTACTTTCTGATCATTAATCGATTCAGATATTCAAAAGTTACACCTGCCGGCCAAAAAATATAAATTTATGTGACTGTTCCCCATCCTGACAGTTAGCTTAGGAATTAATGCAATTCTGTACTAAGTCACACGGACACAAAAAAGGAGCTGTAAAAAAATGAGAACTCTTTTTCCTGGCTCATTTTTTCACGGCTCCCTTTTAACAACATCCTAAAAATTTTTCTATCGCTCTTCACACCTTGATCTCTGGATTACATCTCAACAATTCTTCGATCAGCCGTTCTCTGTCCCGGACCGCGCATATCATTTCCTGTCTTCTGCCCTTTATCTCGATCCTGTCCAGTGATGCTGCCGTGGCGGAAATGGGATTACAGGTCCTGCGTATCTCCCGGATTTCGGAAATTTCCATGGAATCCTTCATGATCCCAAAATAGACTGCCATCCTGGTTCCATCGATCACCACATAATTCCTCACAACCATAGGAATAAAAATCGCGTTGAAGACCACCAGTGCAGCGCCGATCTCAGCAGACACCCCGCTTGACTCCACCAATTCATAAGCCATCAAAACATTTCCGGCCAAAAATATGATCCAGAACCATGCTGCTATTTTTCCTTTGAATTTCATATACGATCACCTCTCTCATGCATTCCCGTCAATGTGTACCCAAAACACTTTCCTCATGCAGTGCGCTGTAGTTTAAACTAAGTATACACTACATATTCCATTGACACAATTTGTTCTCCCGTTTTTTTTCAAAAACATAAACAGAATAGTTACAGGAGAATATTATGATCAAAAGGGGGAATCCTGTTTTGTGTGAGTAGTGTAAATTTTTGAAAAAAATGCTTGCAATTTGTATTTTCTTATGCTATCATTATCCATGGTCGCTCCGTTAAAACACGGCTCCATGGTCAAGCGGTTAAGACACCGCCCTTTCACGGCGGTAACAGGGGTTCAAATCCCCTTGGAGTCACTCAGGCGCCATAGCCAAGTGGTAAGGCAAAGGTCTGCAACACCTCTATCACCAGTTCAAATCTGGTTGGCGCCTCTTTTATCTATTTATCTTAACGGCTCCATGGTCAAGCGGTTAAGACACCGCCCTTTCACGGCGGTAACAGGGGT